>Ga0307509_10001340_pt1 | contig 41728 bp, 55 predicted proteins | sample 10_EM_MG_FD_202245 | JGI IMG/M metagenome (GOLD analysis project Ga0307509, IMG submission 202245) | Populus trichocarpa ectomycorrhiza microbial communities from riparian zone in the Pacific Northwest, United States - 10_EM | ecosystem: Host-associated > Plants > Roots > Unclassified | place...
AGTGTAGAGGAGGTATGACTCCACCCCCTAGAGCGAACTCATGGCGGGGGGTGGAGAAAAGAAAAGTGGTGATAATCTCGTGGTGTTGAGATTTCAATCGCCGGGTGTGTAGAGGAGACGGAGGATGTGCTTTAGAGTGGCTTATTTAACCCGAAATGGAAAATGTTTTTATAAAAATAATAAAAATAATAAAAATAATAAAAATAATAAAAATAATAAAAATAATAAAAATAATAAAAATAATAAAAAGTAGTAAACATTTTGTAGCGCAATATGGCATAGAGTGACAGGACTACTCGCGTATAGATCGTACCTGCATAGTCCTGTCACTTTGTCAAACTGAGTCCACAAAATGTTTATCACTTTCATGCACCCCCGGTGCCGTACCGGCACCGGTAGAAGTCTGCGGGGAAGCCCTTGTGGTAAACTGGCTTCACCGATGAAGACACATAAGTTGGCTTCTCCTCGAGTTGTATTAGACTACTCTATATTCCGTTCACACTTACTCGCACCCCACAGAAGTTCAATATTTTAACCGCCCGTACACACACCCTTCTTCTGAACACCCTCACTCTTTCCTCTTCGCAACTCGCTTATAATAGACAAGACGCCACCCCTCAAGACAATAGAGCCAACAATGAGGTCCTTGCTTCTTCCTTATCTCGTAGCTGCGCCAACTTTCATCACTGTTGTTTTCGGTCAGCGAACCCACAATCAACCGAAGCACGCCTCCTACCAAGATTCATTGGACCTCATATGCCATAGCGGAACTTGCTACCCCAAAGTTTTCCAACCTACCCATGAATTTCAAGTTGTGCACGACGATCAGGAATTACCTCCTGGGCTTCATTACAGACTCAACCTCGAAACAGGACTTAAGGAAGCGAAAATCAACGTAGACGACGGCTCGGACGCTATCAATGGTGTAGTAGTACTACCACCAGATCAGGGGGCGGAATTATTATCATCTAATGACCCCCCTGAGCAACAGGTGCCCAGTTCTGACGACGGAGCTATCAAACCCCCATTATCTGCTCCTGGGGATAGGGTGGCCATCAGCGAATCTTTGGAAGTAATCCTTGATCCATCTTCCCGATCAACTTCTGATATCGCCGTTGCCCTTCTTTCGCTTGAGGACCCTGCACACGAAATCTACTGGGGACTCCAAATCTCAGCCCCGCGCTATGTTGCCAGTCTTTTACGTCTGATCAGGAGTGCCCCTGATTCTTCCATCAGGTCGAGTTCCGCCCTCGTTTTGGGAAGCGCTTTGTCAAACAATCCTAGGGCTCTCGCCTCAGCCACTTCAGACCCACATGTCCCACTGATTCGCTCTCTCTTATCGTCCCTCGAGACAGAGAAGGATGCCCATGCCAGAGCACGGACCTTGTATGCTCTTAACAAAGCTGCCAAATCTCCTCTCACTCGATCCGAGTTCCTCATTGGAGGTGGAATGCGCATCCTGCAAGACCTTTTCACACAAGGCAACCCTGAGTTCATGGTTAAGACAGCCACCTTTGTGGAGGATAACTTCCTTAACGATGATATGCGTGCAGAATCGGAACTGAAGGCCGAGGCTGGTGTCAAGAAGCAACACAACGTCCCAAATCGTTATCGCCCCTATCGTGCCCTCAATGATGAGAGAAACTTCTATCAGCCTCTTGAGGATGCTCTTTTGAACCGATCTAACCAGAAAGACCTTGAGAACGATGACTTCAAGAGTAAGATATTCAGCGCCTTGAGTGCGTTGAAGCGCAAGTACCCAGGTGACGAAGCCTGCACTCCTAGCCTAGATTTCTTGACCTGGCTGGAGGGCCAAGTCGACCTCAAGGGAAAGGCTCTCGTGGAGCTTGAGGAGGAGGGTGGTCAATTGACAATATTATTGGCGGTGGAGCACCGTTGGCTTTTTGTTGGTAGCCCTAAGGAGGAATAGGATCAAGTATGACACTGCGTAGTCCTGATATGATACCTGTTTTCCCTGCGGCTTTTGTGTCTCGTTTGTTTGAGGCGGCGCTCTGTTTTTTTTTTGTTTTTTTGCGTTGCAAATAACTAGAAGGACTTCGTATGACGGGGGACGATTTTTTTAATTTTTTTCGGCCGTGAGCCGTTCTCTAACTTTTGGTCCCAAATTTTACGCGGCAGCCTTCCCTTGCCAGGAATATATATATATCGACACCTGGTTTAGGCAGTCATTGCATTGCTACACCAGACCCTGCTTTAATGAGGTCACTAAACGCAGTATCATACAATACATACGAAGACCCTCCCCTTCACCGTGCCAGTACACCCCGTTGTAAAGAAACTCGCTCCCGCAGACGAAATGGCTAAACCAGACACTAAAATTTCCGGAGAGCAAATACTGGCAGAGACCCGTTATTATTGTGTCATAATGTAATCGCTCCAGCTCATTTAAACCTCTTACAAGACAAGTAAGGTAGCAAGATACCGGTACAGTATACTTAAGTGAATTATTCGGAATTCCTGTTGAGGGTGTGGTATCATGCTATCATAGCTATCACTCGTTTTTTTTGACGGCTTGACGAAACCCTGGTGTGGCTATTGGCTTAGATAAGATCGTCCTACATAGAAATTATAGATTAGGGCATGCCCTAAAAGAGTCACTCCTCCCCCACACCATGAGGGACACAAATTTCGAGAGACGTTCCTCTCCCACAAGTGCCAAATAATTTCTTCGACATAAGTAAATATTCACAGGCTCATCCACCACCCGCCAGCTACCTTCTAAGAAAAACCGGAGTGCTTCTACAAACGAAAGCGCAGCGATGGGTATGCTCCAGAATTCCCTTCATAGATGAATTTTCTTCGGCACAGAAGCCACTGACAGCTTTACAGCCCCAACAAAGAAGACCAAGAAGACCGCCGACAGCATCAACACCCGTCTGGCTCTCGTCATGAAGTCAGGGAAATACGTGCTTGGCTACAAGTCCACCCTCAAGACTCTCCGTTCCGGGAAGGCTAAGCTTGTTATAATTGCTGGTATGTCTGGAACTCCTGATACACAAGGTTGTATCCCAAACACAGTCTCATAGTTCGACAGGCAACACACCTCCTCTCCGAAAGTCTGAGCTCGAGTACTACTCCATGTTGGGCAAGTGCCACGTTCACCACTTTGCCGGTAACAACGTAAGATAACCATCCCATCCTTCCACCGCTTGATGCTCTCGAAGGAGAAGCGGTTCTTTGAACTGCGACTTCATCCCTGAGAAGAAGCGAGGTGCTTCGGAGTGATAACCCTGCTAATCGTTAGGTTTGATAGATTGAACTTGGTACTGCCTGTGGTAAACTCTTCCGTTGCTCGACCATGGCTATTCTCGACCAGGGTGACTCGGATATCTTGTCCTCTAACACTTAATTTCCGGGGATGGAATAGGGTTGAGACGATGGGATTTAGATGAAAAATAAATGGCTTTCTCGCCAACCGAATTTCTTCAAACTTCGAGTGACTGCTGTGGTGATTGGTTTCAGGGACCTTTTAAAATCTTACGCATCAACTTTAGCGAGATAAGTTAAGTGGAAAGTTGAGATACTGTATTTTGCCAAGGTTACCCGGCCGCTTTCGGAACCTAAAGCTCAAATCCCCGCAATTTTGCCTATTCCCCACTGAAATAAAATCCAACCCTTGCACTCTTCGTCCCGCCAGCTTTGTGCCTGGGTTAAACACTTATGTCAGTTGCCGTCTCAGCGCCAGGGAAGGTCCTCCTCGCAGGAGGTTACCTTGTCCTCGACAAGAACTACTCTGGCCTAGTATTCGGCCTAAACGCTAGAATTCATGCAATCTCTACAATCTCGGCTTCAGAAACCGGGGTAATAGTCGTCAGGTCCCCCCAATTTTCAAATGCGACATGGACGTACACAACGTCTTCCTCTGAAAATGGGGTATCTGTGGAGCAAGTTGTAGATAAAGAGTACTTCCCTAGCCAAGCTTTCAATCCAATTGAGGGCTAATTCCCACTTAGTTCTTCCCGCAACACCTTCGTCGAGACCACCATCTGCTACGTGCTCTCTTATCTCTCCTTATCCAAGATACTCAGCAGCGAAATCACGATCCTGGCGGACAACGACTACTACTCCCAGCCAACCTCTACTACGCCACCCCAGCTTTTCAACAATCTAAATGTCCCTCTCTCCTCCGCGCACAAAACTGGCCTCGGCTCTTCCGCAGCGCTAGTCACCTCCCTAACAACGTGCCTCCTTCAAACGTACTCTTCCGCCCCCCTCCAACTCTCCGCCCCCTCCAGCTTGACAAAAATTCACAACCTCTCACAAGCAGCCCATTGCGCAGCCCAAGGGAAGGTTGGGAGTGGCTTCGACGTGGCAGCAGCGGTCTTCGGCTCATGTGTATACCATCGCTTCTCTCCGTCGATCCTACAAGTGCTCCCGGAAGCAAACACACCCGGGTTCTCCCGAGAACTAAGAGAAGCCGTGGATGGCAGCTGGGATATGGAGATTGAGAAGACGAAGATTCCAAAGGGTATAAGGGTGGTTATGGGAGATATTGATTGTGGGAGTTCTACTCCCGGAATGGTCAAGAAGGTCCTTGCTTGGCGGGAGAGTGAGAAGGAGGCCGCGGGAAAGCGATGGGATGAACTCGAGAGGGTAAATCGTGGACTTATTGATTTACTTGCGCAGCTCAGTGAGGGTGGTCATGATAGTGCCCGAAAGCAGATCCTGGATATCAGGAAGAATATCCGCGCCATGGGAGGGGCAGCGGGCGTACCCATTGAGCCGGAGGAGCAGACGAAGCTACTGGATGCAGTGTCCACGGGTGTCCCTGGGGTGCTTGGTGGCGTGGTTCCTGGCGCTGGTGGATATGATGCTGTTGCTTTCATAATCAAGGATGATGAGGAGACAGTTACAGCTCTGAAGGAATTTCTGGCAAAATGGGATGGGAAAGTCAAGGCCCTTGAAACGAGGGAGGAGCAGGAGGGCGTTAGGGTGGAGCAGGTGGAACAGTATGAGGGGTTTGGGAACTACTTGAAATTGACTTAACCGACAATCCCGGTGACACGCATAGAAGAAGCTTGATAGATAACTAGGAAGCATGGTTGTCGGGTGTCTATGTCTCGATTATAATATTATACCCTATCGGGCAATCATGACGAGTTCAACTCATCCGCAAAGTATGATAGAGTATCTGATGACCTTCCATAATAATCGCCATCAATTTTCCGGGCCAATTCCCAGCAAGGGCCCAGCAAGGGCCCAGGAAACCCCCACCCCTACGCTTCCACCGGACCCACCCCGAGTGACATATGGTGACCAAAACGCGGGACGCCAAGAAGTTGAGCCAACCTTCCTATCGAGCTCTCACCATACTCGAGTAGAGCCTCCAACCTCATTTCACACCTTCAGCCACCAGACATCCCCCACCTACCTCCATCACCCATCACCCACCCATCACCAACCCATCCTCCGACACACACCGGTGGCAACAAAAAAAAAAGGCAACATCAGAATGCCCGGCTTCGACTTCTCCAACCACACCCGTAATGCGGCACTGCACGCAAAGGGCATGCCATTGCCCAAAGCTACTTCTACGGGGACTACTATCGTGGGATGTATTTTTGATGGGGGGGTTGTTATAGCTGCTGGTTTGTGCCATTCACATCCTTTCGGAAGGAGCTGCTGGATGAGGAGAAGGAGAACGAGAACGAGACTGATTATTGGAATGGTGGCATAAAGATACAAGGGCTACCAGCGGTCCTATCGTCGCCGACAAAAACTGTGAAAAATTGCATTATATTTCTCCTCAGATTTGGTGTGCTGGTATGTTTCTGCCTCCATCTATCCATCTATTCTATCTACCCTATCAACAAGGGGCTAATATCCTTCCTAGGAGCTGGAACTGCCGCGGAGTAAACGCCTTCTCACCTCCCCTCCTCTACTCCCAACTTAGCTAATACAGCACTACCCACCAACAGCACAGAGTTCACAACAGCTTTAATCTCCTCCCAGCTCGAACTCCACAGCCTAAGTACGGGCCGCAAACCCCGTGTCGTAACCTGCATGACCCTTCTGAAGCAGCATCTCTTCCGCTACCAGGGCCACATTGGCGCATATCTCGTTGTCGCGGGTGTGGACCCAACAGGCACACACCTCTTCACTGTTCACGCTCATGGATCCACCGATAAGCTACCATATGTCACCATGGGCTCTGGCTCCCTCGCCGCCATGGCGGTCTTCGAGACAAAGTGGGAGAAGCACCTGACTAGGGAGAAAGCGGTTGATCTTTGCTCTGAGGCTATCCTGGCAGGTATTTTCAACGATTTGGGATCTGGGAGTAATGTTGATGTTTGTGTTATCACTCCTGAGAAGGTATGCTTTTCACTTCTTTTATCCGTGTGGGAGAGGAGAGGAGAGGAGCTGATTGGTTGGGGGATGGATAGGCGACGCTTATGCGCAACTATATCACGCCGAATGAACGTGTCCCTAAGGAGATGTCGTACAAGTTTGCTCGCGGCACAACTGGGTATATTAAGGAGATGGTTGTGGAGAAGAAGGACTTGAAAAAGTATGTCACTATAGTCGACCTGGGCGATGCCCCGGCTGGTGGAGGCGCGGCGGGAGATGCTATGGAGGTGGACGCTTAGGTGGCAATTTCCAGAGCGTAGGAATTGGGCTTATTGCATCCTTGATCCAATAAATCAGAGATATCTTAGCATTGGTACACTTTTGTTTTAATTATTTTGGTTCCGTCCGATAGGGTATTACAAGTAAAACTTTGCTGGCGAGCATGCGATGGTTGACTAGAACTTCAACAACCACTCGACATACACAGCCCAACCCGGGATAAGCACCTAAAAAACACACAATTACTCTCCAACCTGCAGCATAAGATTTTTTTTCCTTTTTCGTCGCCACTCCATGCCCAACCACGCTTCTATTGAATACTAAGGGAACCCTCCAATCAGTCCCCCAGTTTCGATATCAGAAGAGCGCACAAAGAAAGAAAGAAAAAGGAAGAAAAAAAGAAAAAGAAGGAAAGGAAAGGAAACTGCAAATCACCATCTACAACTAAGGTACTATTGTTTGCTTCGCTCTTTTTTTCTCAAAGATTCTATCTAGGACCCAACTTCTCGATTACACGAGGACCCTGTTCTTCCCATTCCGCCTTCGTGATCCACATATTCTCCTTGTCCGCCATGATGTTCGCAAGAACGGCGCCACCGAGGAAGACCATGTGACGTCTTCGTGGAGGGTCTTCGATTCGGACTTTGAATTTCTGTTGGGAGGGCGAGTGAGTTAGTCATGATTTATGATATTGGGTTGGAGCTAGGTGGAATGGAACGCACGCTTAGTCGTGTAGGGTCACCGTGTAGCACCTTGGTGAGCCATAGTTGCTTCAATTCCTTCTCCAATCTGCTAGGAAGGCCAGGATACATGCTTGAACCGCCGGAAAGCACGATAGCCTTGTATAGGGAGGTTCTGACGTCTACGTCAGCAGCCTGGATAGTGTTGAATAGGAATTCTGCGATCCCCGGCTGCTCAACATCCACAAGGTGGGGCTGGAAGAGGCACTCCGGCGCCTCGAATCGCTCACTGCCGACACGGATTACACGGCCGTCTGGGAGGGTGTAGCTTTCTACCAAAACGGTGGTCTCTTCGGCGAGCTTATGGTCAAGTTCAAGGTCGTAGCTAACATAGCATAGCTTTTCCTTAATCTGGCGGACGGTCTCAAAATCGGCAGTACGGTTAAAGGCATATCCCCGGCGGAGGAGAAGACTGATGAGCTGGCGGGTAACATCACGACCAGCAACGTTGAGGCGGCGGGTAAGGTGGTTGAGGACTACACTCTCGTATACAGGGACGATGTGCGTCACACCGTCTCCTGAATCGACGACGACACCAGAACTTAAACCTAAGACATTTTAGCTCCTTCCGTACGGGTTAACGATACCATCTCATCACTTCTCACCTTGAGCGTAGAGAGCTAGCACTGCCTGGATAGCGACATAAACACCCCCGAAGTTATACCTTTCGAACATGACTTCGCACATCTTCTCTCTATTGCTCAACGGATTCATGGGAGGTTCCGTGAGTAAAATCTTACGACCGGTAGTATCGATTTGTAGCTTTTCTGCAAATGTGTAGTCCCACACGTGCTGCATGTCTTCCCATCTTTTGATAATACCGTTATCCATCTGTCATCCTTATTAGCTCATGTACTATACACGAGGGGGCTAGTAATACCGGATATGTAATCTGTAACATCGTCCGAACGGCAGCAGCATCGTCCCCGACCATAATATCTTTCACAACCTGTTTCCCACAAACATTAGCGCTTCCTTTCCCCGGCAACGCCCAAAGATGGTTTATCTGTTGATAATCCCGTACCATATCACCAGCACGCTCCTCCGCTCTCAATATCGGCCGTCCAACGATAGACGGGTACTGGTGCTCCGGAAAGTTTTGGCCAGCATATCCGACCTTAAGGCTACACAACAATTGAAAAAAAAATCGTTAATACCGCAATTTCGGAAGTCTCTTTGGAAGCACCAGCAATCGGGAATAGCAAGAGAACTCAGGTAAACCTACAAACCGGTTCCCCCGTCGAGAACTAGAGAGAGATATTCAGGTCAGCCAGCCAACCTGGGATATCACCAGGAATGTTAGAATTTACCAATAGGAGCTTCATTCATTATGAAGTTAAATAGAAGAAGTTTAGAGAGGGGAGTTTCTAGACTAGGGGGCGGGCTGCAAAGGTACAATTGTGGTTGTCGAAGCGGGGAGGGGCAATAGGATGACCAAGCTCCCACCAATCTTGCGTGGACTCTGTGGTTCGTTGCGCGGCCACATACCTGTACGAGTACAGTGGAGTGCAGGGGTTTTGGAGGCTCATTGAGTGACATAAAATACCTCCTGTCTCGGTAATTTCTGGGACGCTAGGCCCCTCCGCAGCCCCCACCAAACCCTCGAGACGGTTTACTTATAGTATTGGCATATGCTTTGTGTTGTATGATATTCCTCGCATCCACCATCCAGCTCCGATAATCGTTTCTCGAAGTTATGGAAATCATCCAATTTGTTTCCGCCCTCCGCCAGGAAGCTCAGGTCCTTGGGGACTACCATGCCGTCCGAGCAATGTGCTCCCGTCGACTCGCTACTCTCCGAAAACGACTTGGCCGACAAACTTCCAAATCGAAGAAATACGCGCCGCAGCCTCCATTGACCGCGGAAGAGATCGCACAAGAACCTAAGTATGGCATTCTGCGATATTCTATATAATACCTTTTACTCAATCCCCACATTAGGTTCGTCCACCTCTACCTCTACTCCTCCGAGCGAGCGTGGGCACACGCAATGCAGATGAAGTCTCTCTTAGCGGACGATGCCACTACCGCCTCTGCAGCTATGAGATCACATCTCGTCTCCCGCCTGCACAAAGCTCAATCTTACGCTGCACAGTTATGCGTGCTCCTCGGAGACCCGGCGTCCAGGGCTGTGGACAACGACGTCTTAGAAGCAAATGCCTATGCCGCATCACTGCGTGGATCAGAAGCGTTCGAAAAGTCGCATTGGGAGGACTCGATCAAGTCATTCGCTGTATCAAAGATTATATACTCGGCGTTATTATCGTCTTCAAAGAATGAGATTTACAAAGACCAGTTGACGACCACCGTCGATCCGAGTATTCGATACTCGGCGTATCAATTGCAACTCCCCAGGAATATGGATGTCGCGACTATCTCCAGGCAACACTTTCCTAGGCAAGATGAGAGGATTGTAAAGGCGGTTGAGGCTCTAGATGCAAAAGCCTTGTCTGACCCTGCTACGGAGGGGCTGGAAGAGGGTGGGGCAGGTGTAATGGTTACCTCAGTAACCTGGCGCTCACGTACCGCGCCTGTGGAAGATGCAGATATCTCCGTTGCCTTAACAGCAGCTCAGGCAGCGGAGCTTGCATACCTTCCCCTACAGAAGGACGACCCCAGCTCGACCGAAGCTTTCGATGGGGCCCTGTTGGCATGGCAAGAAGCAGTAGATGCAACTAAGAAGGCCATCGACGAACAGACAGCAGAAGGCGTCAGCATTGGCGATCCAAAGATGCAAAATCTGCAATTGGTTTGGACACTGGTAAATTATTCCTTAATTTGCTGGCGGATCGCGCGAAACCGCGTGATGGTCGAAGGAATAGCCCAAGGCGGGAAACGGAAGAACAAAAAGGGGGGCGAAGAAGTCAGAGTTAAGAAGCTCGGCCACTTAAAAGAGGAGGTAGCGCTTTGTGATGCCATTCTTCAAGTACACCATCTCCCCCTTCCCCGCTCTTCTCCCCTACCACTACTATACTGATAACATCTACCCATAAAGAGTTTAGAACAGGTCTACAACCTCCCCGGTGTCGCCGCCGACGAACTCTTCACATCCGAACTCGACTCCAAAAAAGCCTACTTCTCCGCCCTCAAATGCTCCACAATCGCGCGCTCCCACGCGATCCTTTCAAACCGTGCAAACGCCCTAGCACTCTTCGTACGCGCCCTCTCATACATCACTACCTCCCCACCCGTCCCCCAGTCCACGATTACCCCACAATCACATAACGGCCTAGAAATCACGCCGGTGGAATCCCAATCCCTAAGATCAACGCTAGAAAACGAAGTAGCCCGCTTCAGAGCCCTCGCAGAAATGGACCTGATCGCGGCGAAATCTGCCAAGACCGCAGGAAAGGGTGCGGGCGCTTTGGTGGAGAGGCTGGATCAGTATCCTGAGGGCAAGATCGACTTTGAGAATGGGATTGTCCAGTGGCCACCAAAAGTCGCGCCGGTTCCTGTTAAGCCGGTGTTTTTGGATGTGGCGTTTAACTTTATTGAGTATCCCGGTGACGGTGCTCCCAGGGCCGTCACGGATAAAATAATGGAGGAAGAAGGGAAGGAGAAGGAAGGGAAGAAGGGAGGTTTCTTGGGAAGTTTGTGGGGAAGGTAATCATGTTGTGTTGGCAGGGATCTTATTTTACGCGAGTGAGGAGCTATGATTGAGATTTTTTTGTTTCCCCCTCCTAAAAAAAAGTAGCTGGTGGGAGTTTGTAGTTCTATACAGGTGTGGCGCTCGACGGAATAAAGCAAAGGGGAAAAAAAGACAGATGCATTTAGAACTCCATTGAATTTCCACCATTTCCTTCCCTCTCTCGCTTTACTTTCGCCTCGTCCTGGAGAAGACCATTCACGAAGGTCTTGAAGTAATCGATATACGGCTTCAACGAAGTTTTCTCATAATCTACCACAAACTTATCAGCACTACTTCGAGTATCAAACCTAAGGAGGGGCAGGAGGGATTAAGAAGGCATACCATCGACCTTCCCCTCCCCTTTATGCACTTTATCCCAAGAATCAATCTCTCCCAACAATCCGACAACAGTCGGCACAGCCATAGGATCGAAAGCCTCCAAATCCCTTTCGTCAATGGGTACACAAACCCTCCCGGTCTGGGGGTGCACGCAGAACGGGCTCTTGAGTAGATGGTTGAGGTGTTTGGAGACTTCAGCGTCGAGGCGGGGGTACATATACTCGAGCACCACCTCCTCCCTGCTCTCTTTCAGACGGGCGGGTTTTATATCCTTGGATACGCCGGTTTCGGCTACGTCGTAGATGTCGGCCCACTTCCTAAGGCTAGGACGGTTGGGGTGGTTGTCCCATTTTTTGCGAAGGGCGTCGTTGAGGGCTGGGACTGTTAGCTTTTCTTTTTCTTTTTTGTGAGTTGGTGGGGGGGAGGGACTTTTATCTGGGAGCAGCTGGAGTAGTTTTTCGGCTTCCTCGTTGTCGCGCCAGGGGTCTTGGTCACGAAGGATGTCGTTTTCGAAACGGTCTTTTACGAGGTTTAGGCTGCGACTGTTCCACCGTGCGTACTTTGTCAGGAGTTTATATCTTCACGCTCTCGAGACCAGAAACCTACGAAATATGAGGATGTAAAGGCCTCCTGAGATTAACTTTTTTCCCCGCCTGTCCACCACCCTTCACTACTTCCAAGTAATTCGCCACAGCCCTTCTCTTAGCGTCATCCAGCGACCTCGCACGCTTATCACAAATCCAGGCGTGGGCTCCTCTTCTCCCTGAGTATACCCACAGCACATGCTTAAACCCAAGATCATCTCTCAATGCTGCGTTCATAACCTTTATAGCAACAGTAATGAAGTTCCAGCATAGGTTGCAGATGTTAGCCTTGTCACAGCAGGTACGGACCTCGTCGTAATCTGTCAAATCTATATCAAAGACGAGCTCCTTGCTCAGTGGGCGGAAGGCGCTCTTGGGTAGTGTCTTGCGGTCTCGTGGGTTGGCACTGTATACCGGGCCGATTTCGAAGCGGGAGGGGTTGAGGCGGACGATTTCTTTTCGGAGTCTGGGGAAACGTTAGGTACCTGGTGGGGAAGATGAGGGGGAGAAGGGGGGTGGCATACAGTTCCATAGTAGGAAATGATTGATACCGCAGATATGCTGAGTTCTGCAGAGTAAATGCAAATTCACGATGTCCAAAGTCATGGCATGGAATCGGGGAGTGATTGAGCCATTGGAAGAGGGAGCGGAAGGGAAATAGACGCTGGTAGAATGCTAGTATGACCTGTGGATCTGAAGGTCCGCTTCCGGGTGCTATTGAGCTTCATCCGGGATCAAATCAGTCCATAATCTTCTCAAGCCAGGGTAGTCTAAGAGGGAGAGATCGCGTGCAGTAACCTACACTGCCCCAACCTCCGATGCTAAGAAGTCTGCATCGTCATCGTCGTCACCGAAAAAGTCCTCTTCCTCCTCGTCTTTGAATATATTATCCAAGTCCCCACCTTCCTCCTTCTTAACTTTGACCTTCGCGGGGGAAGCTGGCTCTGGAGGATCGGTCTGCGGCTCTGCCTTCACATCTATTTTGCTAGCTGGAGAATCCGAATCCGAGTCCGAGTCTAAGTCCACACCTTGAAAGTCTTGGGGGGTGGCCGGGGCGTCCGGGAGAGCAATGTCTTCCTTTGGCGAATTTGAGTTGGACATGGTTGTGTATGGTTGGTGTTAGAACTTGGTGTAGCCTTAGATATTTGGTGGAGAAAACGCCGTTGTCAAGCTGTGGGGACGCGTACTGTACTGTATCAGCGGCATGCCATGCACACCATTTCTTGGAAACGCGTTAATTGGCAGGTAAGCCTAACCCCATGGTTATATTCACTGCCTGTCACTCGGTGCCTAGTCGGCAGTTGGTGTTGTAAAGAATGGCTGGTATGCTTCCGGATAACCTTTGGAATGGAATGTATGGATTTGGAGTCGGGCAGAATGGCTGGAATGAACGGGCTGGCTGGAATGAACGGGCTGGCTGGAATGAAGTAGGAGGAATGGAATGGATCTGATGGAATGGAGTGGACTGGACGGAATGTCGTGGGATGGCTGGAATGGGTAGATTGAGTGGTTGGAACGGATATCTATGAGGCTGGAAATACTTAGTATAAAGGATAGTAGTCTACCTGCGATCTTAGGAATATAAGTTAACAAAAAGATAATAACAACGAAAAAATTGAGTTACGTTCTATCACTCAAATACTTACAACTCACGATTTTGAACATTATTTATTTATTCTATCATACTTTTATTTGTTTTTTACTACAGTTGGTAAGGTTTAACTGTGGAACCTTATGAGAAAAAATATGAGAGTAATTGTATTAAGATGTGATGTAAGAATTTGGGGTGAATCGTATGGTCCTCCGCAATGCGGCATTTCCCACGCTTACGGATCAGGCGCTTTTGGTCCATTCGTGTGTCAGCTCCAGCATCTTTATACACATCCCAAACCTTATCGCAAGTCAACACTACCTAGAGCAAGACAAGATCCACAGAGACCATATCATAGCTGCCATGTTCCTAGTATAATATTATGTACATATCCAAACTGCTAAACCCTGGCGCATACCAAGCCGCCTAAAAAAGATGAAGGCCCTAAACACCAATGTTAAGAAGGGTGTATGTAAGACTACGAAGACATTAGAAAAAGGTGCCGATATGTTCCTCTAGCGTGCTGGTAGCAAATGCCTCAGTAGTCATCATCGCAGATAATCAGCCCGCCTCCTTCAGCTTCTGGTATTGATGCTTCACCATCAGTACAAGTCTCCTCTTTGCGTTTCCCTTCTTCCGCTCCTCCTTTCGAATCCACCCCACTATCCATAGTCTTGATGTCCCTGGCGCTACCCCGACCTTCCTTCTTCCCACTCCCTTCCCATCTTTTTTCCTCCTCTTGCTTCTTTTCCTCCCGGTTTTCTCCTCATCCCTTCACTTCATTTGCTCCGCCTTTTTTCAAAACTCACTCTCAGCCCCTTCCCTTTCAACCTCCTCCCCCATCAATTGTATCCCTAAATATTTGAGACGATCTCGGGGGCTTTGGTCTTGGGACTGGTAAGCAGGTAGGGTTTTCGATTGGGCTTTGAGAAGAGGTTTGTTAGGGTAGTAGCTTGGGCGGAGGTTGGGGAGAGAAGACGACGTTTCGTCGCTCAGTTATTGCGTGGGTCTGGATCGCTTGGGGGATTGGTTTGGACATTTTGGTCTGGAGGGTGTAGTGGTGGTGGAGGTACTCGAGTATGGTGAAGAGTACTCGAGTATAGCGGGGATTGGATGTCAATTCAGGTTTCAACAATTGTTGCTGGAAATATTTGCAAGGATGTGCACTGGGTGGTTCCTGAATTTGAACTGCTGGCGGCAGGCTGCTGTCAATTCGAAAAATTCAGGCAAGGTTACCCGGCTCAAGCTCTTTACGCCACCTCCTTCCTCAAAGTCTTAGACTCAACTTCCTCACCAAACACCAACAACCACAACAATGGCATACGAAGGCAGAGTCGGATCGCGCTTCGGTGGCGGAGGCGTCGCCTCGCACTCAGTATCAAACCAAGACAGACGTGAGCGTCTCCGAAAACTTGCGCTCGAGACCATTGACCTTGACAAAGACCCCTACTTGTGAGCGCTCCCCTTTGCCATCATACCCCTACGAAGATCGCCCCAAAAACTAACCAACTCAATAGCTTCAAAAACCACGTCGGCTCCTTCGAATGCCGTCTCTGCCTAACAGTCCACCAAAACGATGGCTCCTACCTCGCCCACACCCAAGGCCGCAAGCACCAAACCAACCTCGCCCGTCGCGCCGCCCGCGAAGCCAAAGAAGGCAGAAACCTCGATCCGATAACCGGCCTGCCACAGGGCATGATCGGCCAGCAACTCATCGCGCCAAAGAAGCACTTGAAAATTGGTCGCCCTGGTTACAAAATTACCAAGCTTCGGGACCCTGTTACTCGGCAGTTGGGATTGCTCTTCCAGTTGCAGTACCCTGAGATCGGGACCGAGATTAAGCCTCGGCATCGATTCATGAGCGCTTTCGAGCAGAGGGTTGAGGTCCCTGCCGATAAGAACTTTCAGTATCTGCTGGTTGCTGCGGAGCCCTATGAAACGGTTTCCTTCAAGTTGCAGGCTAGGGAGGTGGATAGGAGCCATGGGAGATTTTGGACGCATTTTGATTCGGATAGCAAAGAGTTTTTCTTGCAGCTGTTTTTCAAGACGGAGAGGGAAGAAAGGTATGCTGGTGTGCCGGGGTTGGCTACGAGGGCGTGAGATGCTTGACGGGTGCTGCGACTTTCCCAATCCGCCAACCCAAGGGGAGTTTGGCGGTGTGAATGGCGATTTCGATGGGATTCATGGTGTGCTTTTCTCAATTATTATTATTTTTACCTTTTCACGGGGAAAAGCACGTTCTGATTTTCGGTTAGATGCTAGGGGTGGGAAACGACCCGGTGGTAAATGTAATGTACACTGCTATATTAAAGACAAAAAGACAAAAGAGAGAGAGGGCCTCCCAGCCCGCTCCTCCTCCCCCATCCAAAGTACATCTAAATATGTCAAAGCAATAAAACTCCGGATAAACCTTTGGGCGCACATGAGACTATACACAAAGGATAGAAGAGGGAAGGAAAAAAAGAATAACTTTTGATATCTATGCCTCAACAGCCTTTCTTCGTCTCTTCGCCTCCTTCCTAGCTTTCCTCTCTTCTTTCGTCTCGCCCTCGTGCTTTCGCTTCTTCTTCTTATCCTTCTTATAATCGCCTGCCTCAAGCGGTGGGACAAAGTCCTTTTCTCGCTCCTTCTTCTTTTCCTCTTTCTTTTCCCTGCGCTTCTCCTCTCGCTCTTCGCGTGCAGCGCGTTCCTTGCTCTGTTTGGAAAGGAAATACTCTCCGGACTCGATCTGGAGGTCAATCTTTGATTTCTCGGGAGCAGGAGGGAACGGCTGGGGAAGTTAGTATCTGCAGATAAAAAGTGAGGTAATGGGGATAACGTACGGTATATGTCTTCTTCGACTTGTCTGTGATCTTTAGTGGTTTCTTGCGCTTGCTTAGGGTTTTCTTCTTGAACTGTGGAAGAAAGCGGTCCCAGTTCTCATTGACCAGTTCAGGATCTTTTTGAAGCTCTCGTTTGATCATGAGTTCCTACGTTCCCCAAATTAGTATCACTAGCTCTTCCGCATCCCAGTGCTGGTGCCCATACCTTAATATGATAAATTGGATGTATATTATCCATACACCCCTCTACCACCCTCCTAACCTCTTTTAACCCTTTATACCCTCCCATCGCAGCAACTGTACTCCCCTGAACAAGTATATAGCACCCAGTCAATAGCTCCAAAGCTTTAAGCGTACTCCCACCCGGTCCCAAAATCCTCTGCCGCCGCTTAACGAACCTCTCCTTATTCCTAACCAAGTTCCCAATCTTGATAATATCGCACGCAACTCCATCCTCGAGAATCTTGATCGCCTGCGGTACGGGAACTGAACGAGCCAATAATTTGATCAAATCTCGGGCGTTCAAGATCGCGGCGGGGTCGTAGGTCTTTCGGGTGGTTTTCACAGTCATGCTACCCTCTACTAGATCTAGTGTGCAGGTTATGTGTTGCTTTTCAAGTGCGCGGGTTATTAGCGGCCAGGCTTGGCGCAGGTAGGTTTCGCGGTATTTGGGGAAGAGCGTGGCAAAGGAGGACTCTTCAATGAAGGTTCCAGCTTTGTTGTCTTCGGGTTTGAATTCTTCAATCTAGGGGTGGGATTGTCAACTCTTTCTCATTTTCATTTTCATCTTTTGTCTACAATGGGGCTGTGAGGAGGTTTTGTTAGTTACCTTCCATTTGTCAATGTCATCGGTGTCCCATGGTTTTTCTTTGTCGTGTGTGGACGGCATTGCGACGGTAGTGCTGAGTGCTTGAAATATATGTTGGCGCGGCGCTGATAAAAAGGTTGGAGAGAGATGTTTGTTGTTGGGGGGGGGGGATTTTGTGGAAGAAAACTCAAAGCCGGGTAATTCTGATTTTATTTAGGGTGGGGATGGGGCCACGAAACACCACTGCGAGTTCTCAAAAGGCTCAGATTCACTGCTCTTGGGGTCAATTTCAAGGCCGTATTTTACTAGGTAGATTTCTAGGACAAAGTGGAGTTCAATTCCAGTCGGCTGTTAATGTCCAAACACCCTATCTACACCCTCATATGGCTTGTGCCCCACGAATCAGCTTACCGAAGCGTATCTCATGGTATCCCCTCCTCTCTCTATCCGGCCCTGGTATAGTGGAATTAAGCCCGCAGAATATCCTCCATCTTATCTCATGAACTTTCGATGCCTCCCCTTGCTATTCCCTGCTTCTCGATGTAGAATCCCTTCGGCGGCTGTCTCTTCGCATGGATCTCGGCTTGTGTAAGAGGTTTGTCGACCTCGCTGACTGCCAACAATTCCTTGACTTTCATGATCATGCCGGCAGTGTCTGGAGAGACAGGGTGATAGACCGTTTTCATGCGATGTCGTAGGCCAAGGGCTTTCAGAACGCCGTTTTGACGCTCGGTCATGCCGATGCCGGAGCGGATGAGGGTTATTTTGAACCAGGACATCTGAAAGAAAGATTAGTTGGTACTCTATGGAGGAGGAATCGGTGAATTTTCGAGGGTTGGGGGAGGTATTATACCTTTGGAGCGGCAGAAGCCATGATTGCGGGGGGGCTGCTTGTTCGTACTTGTGTGAGAAAAAGCGCGAACTTGAGCCTCCGTGTCCGTGTGTGCCCTACCAGTAGTGTGCGTTGACAAAGTGGGACCTGAAACAGACTGCAACCAACCTTAAAACATTCAACATTCGGGCTATACGCACCCAACCTTACGGCGAGGCCGATATCGTATCAACGGCACTTCTACCTGCGTAATGGACATCACAAAGCCGATCCAAGGGGTCGTCGAAAAGGTCGTCAGAAACCCACAAGTTGTGAGAAAGACTATCAAAAAGGTTGTCAATAAAATACCCAAGCCTTATCCGGTACCCCCAGATCATGGGAAATACATTTACATCTACAACAATCTCCTGAACAACCGAGTGCTATACTCACTCTCCCGGACTCTTGATGTCGGTGCCCTCTCTTAATTTCTCCTTATGTTATTGCGGGAGCTATTGCTTACAAACGTTCCGAATAGAACAAAGACTCCCTCCGACAGCTAACTTTCGTGGGCAAAAAGTCCGTTCCAGCGGCCCTCCGCAAAGATGTCTGGGCACCCATGGCAACGGTGACCTTCAAGGAAAGTCTAATGGGTACAAACACCTTCCGCATGCTCCGAGAATTCCGCCGCCTACACGAAACCTCCTACTCTAAGGAACTCCTCCAGAAGCCTAAAAAGGAGCGCATCCGCATCCTCATGAACCAGAAGGCAAATTCGGTCGCGGACCTAGCGGAAAGCATAAGGATAGAAGTGGACCGCATAAAAAAGATTGCCAACCCGCCGCCGCTCGGGAAGGGGCAGAAGGCTAGGAAGAACCCCCCAATTAAGTTACCGATCCCGCAGGAGGGGGACGTGGTGGTTAAGTGGTCGAATATTTACGATGCAGAGTATGCGAAGGTGTGGCCTGAGGTGGTTATACACGGGAATTTACAGAGGGATGGGAGACATACGGCGCCGGCGGAGGGGAAGAAGGAGGTGAAAAAAGAAGCGAAGATGGTTCAGGAGATTAGGGAGGCGAAGAAGGAGATCACTGATGAGATCATGGCTTCGAGGACTAAGTCGGCGAAGGAGGCAACTAATATTACGTTGTGAGGGGTGGGATAGCTCAGCGCTGGGGTTTGTCTCAGCGGTGTATACGGATGGGTTCGGGAGGGGATGTATGCATAGATCTTAGAAATTTACTCAAGAACCCCTGACTTGAGGTTGGCTTAAGGTGCTTGTATATCATCTAGGTGCGCGAGTAAGGTTGCAATGGGTTTAGAACCGCCTTGGCTGGGTCTACACTGACGGTCCTCCTTCGCGACTTCAGATGTAGCCGCAACGCGATACCAATCCCACTACCTCCACAAACTCCATATTGGGGGCACTATGCCAGAGGTAAACAGAGACCAAACGCCCCACTAGGAAACACCGAGGGTCAGGCTAGGGAATCACAGGAAATCACTTGTTAAGTTACCTATAGAACCCCGCGTTACAATTGGCTCCCCCCTACAAATTCTCTAAAAGCGCCAGCTGATGCATACCATTATTCTTATACCAATCTGCCCACTACAGCTCGGGGTACCCTTCATAAGACTTCCCCTCCGGCCAGTGAACCTGCAAAGCCATGCATTAGGTCATGTACCTTGCCCTCGCCAGTAGACTCTCCCGAGAGAGCAAGAGTTTACATATTCAGCCTTACTCCCCATCAAGAAAGCCATCTCTTTAGCAACCGGGAACCCTGAACCAACAACCGGTGCAAAAGGATGACACGATTCTAGCCAATTCCCATCCTAAAACTAACCCAGAATCCACCCAGAATCCGGTATAAATCTATGTTTTGTTAAATAATAGATACCAAAAGCATGCAAAAACCACGAGCGGAAGCCCCTCTTGTTACTCCCCCGACCCTCCAGCAACGTATCCCGACCCAGAGCTGCCTTATACTTAGCTAATAACTCCTCCCCGTAGAGGGCTTTCAACCTGGGGAAGCCCCTGTCCGGGTTCACACCCTCCCCTGAGTGACAGATGACTCTTCGGCTGATGCTGCAGACTTGGAGTTGGTATCGGGTATGGCTGGATAAGGTGGAGAGGGTAGGGCCGCAGCGGGAGGAACCCGAGAGGGTGTTTTGTGGTGTCAATTTGAGCGGTGGGACTTATGCTGGTATTTTTGGAGGGTTTGTTGCGGGAGGTGGGATGAGATTTGGTCTTCGTGAAGTTTGATTGAGGAGGGGGTTTTTGAAGTCGTCTATGTGAAGCTATTACATAGGAGAAGGACAAAGGTTGGAAGGAAATTTTAGGAGATTTAGCTGAAGGAGGGAGGGAGGGAGGGATTCTGTTTGTTTCGGGATGCAATGGGGCGGTTAATAGTCGTGGGTTTCTGGTATTATGATGGGGTCCTAGTGTTGAGAGCTATCTGATCGGAAGGAGTGGAAGCGAGTAGTTTCACAGGTTCAAAAGGAGAGCGGTCACCGAAGAAAGCGAAAGACTTATATTGCTTGTTGAACGAGAAGAGGATTAAGTGAGAAAAAGAAAGAAGAGACGAGACAGAGAGGAGGACAGAAGAGAGGCGAAGATTCAGAGAAAGGAAAGGGGGTGACGTAGGTAGCCACGAGGTACCACCCGCAACCACAGCAACGGACAAGAAGAGAGTATGCCTGTGACTACAGTTTCCAACACCTAGTCACTGCATTGTGGGGTACTAAGTGCTGTCTCATGTGTCATGAAAGGTGAGCTTTGGCTTGGTTAGTGCTGCAAATCCCGGCCATATCTGGCTATCGATAGTGAGACACCAGGAAATTGGCTGGCTGTGTGAGGATCGGGGGTGGGCGGATAGAGGAGGGGGAGGAGCTGTCATTGCTCTATATATGCTGGGGGAGGAACAGAAGGAGGGAGTCTGAGTCTGGAGCTGAGAGCTGACTGGTTTTAAACTGGTGATATGTAACAATGGGGGCTACAATGTTTGATCCACAGGAAAAAATCTGTCCGAGTGATAATATGTGATCATGCGGTGACTGAGTGTACAGTACTGTACTCCGCTGCCATCATTTTCTGGCGAAGCAGAAATGCTGAATTATTGTGAAGTAGGTAAATACAAAAAGCTCTCTATACTTTTGTGTCTATCGAATACACGGCACCGCGCAGCTACTCGCCTTTCTCTCTCTCTGAGACTTGATCGACTTCAGCTGGGTCAATCGAGACCTGCTTCTCCACTTCCTCTCCCACAGGCTGATCGCCTTCACTTCGATCGGTGAGAGCCAGCTTCTCAATCTCCTTTCTACCTACCTCAATAACGTACCCCCCATTTCTCCCATCCACCTTAAGCCACTTTCCTAACCTTAGCTCTTTCCCAGTACCGACACATACAGCTAGTGCTTCCTTCCCTTTCTCACCACGCTCAACAATAGATATCCCATTGACTACTCCGCGAACGGCATCCTTGCCTGAGGGGCCGAGAGTTCCATGAGGCTCGAGCTTTCGCTTGTCGGAGGAGACCTTCCAAGCGCGGATTTGACTGTCCCAGCTACCGGAGAGGATGAGGTCTGAGTAAGGGACTGCAGCCAAGGCAGTGATGTAGTAGGGACATGGCTCCGGGGATGGGTCGGTGGGATTGGATTCAGCGGTGTGTTCGGCTGGGAGGAGGGTTTGCTGGAGGCCGTGGGCGAGCTGAATTGTGTGGATGGGCTTTTTCTTAAGGATGGACCAGAGGGAGATGTCACTATATGACTGAGGTTAGTGTGGATAGAAGCTTAGGGCAAGCGTATGCGTACCCATTATCACTGCCGGTAACAAAGTGCTCCTCATCTATCATGGCCACACAATCGATTGTGCCTTCCTCGTAGCGTTTGCACCCATCCTTGTTTTTCCGGGACTTTCTTGACTCGGTTCCGCCGCCTCCTCCACCTCCGCGGAATACAAGTTGAGTTTCCTCCACAATCTTCCACAATCTTGCCGTACGGTCTCTGGCGCCGACAGTCACACATCGCTCACCGGCAAGCGCAGTGATACCTACAACCTCATCTTGGTGACCGAACAAAGTCTCGACATAGGCTAGCTCGTCCAGACTCCATAGCTTAACACTGCGGTCGGTAGAGCAAGAATACAACTGATTTGTCCCGCGTCGGAAGGTAAGACCGGTCACCGCTCCACGATGGAATTTAAAAACCTTCAAAGCCTTCAGAGGGTCTGTGTCCCATACGACTATCCTGGTATCTTGTCCACCGGTTGCAACAAACTTCCCATCCTGCGACGCCGCAACACACAATATTGGCCCGGCATGGCCTTGAAAACTGTCCGCGCCCCCCTTGCGACAGGCCCGAACGTACGTAACTCGTTTTGGCTTTTTCGATACTGTGTGATTTGTGCCGGTCGAGGGGGCGCGCGGATAGGCCGGGAGTTCCCACTTAATAAGATAGCCGTCTTTGGAGACCGTGTAGATGAATGGGGAACATGTCGCGATGCCCGTAGTAGGCCCGGAATCCATACGAAAGAGAGTGGAATCTGCAGTAGCGAAGGAGAGTTGCGAGGAGATATATCTGTAGATTTTACCTTTCTCCTCGGCCTTAATATTTACATGGTTAGCTTGGAGATACTTTCAGGTACAATGGAGTATACATACTACGCTTTCCCTCAGACGCTCAGCAATTATATCGTGATCGATATCAGCTGCGTCAAATCCCACTTCGTCTGTGGCTCATCCTTGTTAGCGTTTCTAATTCCTGATCGAACTTTGTAGACATACCAGCTTCAACTCGGAGGTTGTTTAGGTACTGCTGAGCTAGTCTCAACCTCTTCTCTGCTGCTGTCTCTCCGGCAAACTCCTCATCTTCATCCTCTTCATCCTCACTTAGCGCCTTCCCATCCCCCCCTCCATTCTCACTTTCGGAGCCACTTGATATGTTGTCATCTTCTGGTGCATTCTTCTCTTTGTAAGATTCCCTTGGCTTCTTCGGTTTACCCCCACCAGAGAATGTAACTGCTTCTGAGCGTTTGCGCTTCTTCAGAGAACCTGGGGTAGAAAAGAAGGATGACATTGTTTTGATGATTGGTGTTCAATTGCATCAATAGGTCGGGGTGAAGCAGTTTTGCTTGGCCGACGCCACGATAGAATCTACTTTTTATTTTTTTCTTATAAATGTTCAATCCTTGGCATGCATGGCATCCTCCAAATATGACAGGGTAACCGGTGGCTGGTGGTGGGGTCATGCGAGCTATCCTGGGATGATACGGTAGCTGCAGGATAAGATTAGATGAGATGAAACCGAGTGGGATGGATAACATAATGGATTAGGGTTTTAGAAACGCAGTCTCATTAGGCCACACGAACCCACACATGTTGAACAATTATTTTCGATTTCTAGCAATAACAACACCACAGCACCACCACCATCCGCCTAACCATCAAACGACCAACGCCACCTCATTTCTCATCTCCACCTCCGAGGTAAGTCGACAAGCCTATTTGAATCCCCCTTACCTTTTCTCTCGAGATGCTCAGTTCGAGAAAAGAAAGAGGGACACTCAAAATGGCTCATGACTGATTTTTTTTGGCAACCTCCGCTCAGCTAGACAACCAATCCAAAATGGTTAAGACTTCAGTTCTCAATGATTGCTTGAACGCTATCAACAATGCCGAGAAGGCTGGAAAGAGACAGGTCCTTATTAGGCCTTCTTCTAAGGTTATTGTTAAGTTCTTGAGTGTTATGCAGAAGCATGGTAACTACCCCACGCCTCAGCTGTTTATGTATTTCCCGATTTTTCTTACTAGAGATTCGAGTTTGTTTGCACTTTTCCTTTCCTTTCTATACTCGGGATGATAACTAGACAAACTGTCTCGAAATCTCCACGGCCTTTGTCCTTTAAGTTCCCGAAAAATCAAATACCATGCGCAGGACTCTTACACGTTTACTTCTCCTTTCATTCCTTGATTCTTCTATGGGTTTTGTAAACGTTTAATCCGGCGCGACATACTGATGTATATAGGATATATCGGCGAGTTCGAGGAGGTTGATGACCATCGTTCGGGAAAGATAGTTATCCAGCTCAATGGGCGTATCAACAAGACTGGATGTATCTCTCCTAGGTACAACGTCAAACTTGGTGATCTTGAGAAGTGGGTTGTCAAGCTTCTCCCTTCCCGTCAGTTCGGTTTCATTGTCTTGACTACCTCTGCTGGTATCATGGACCACGAGGAGGCCAGGAGAAAGCATGTCGCCGGAAAGGTCATTGGGTTGTGAGTTTATCCTTGGGCGGGATATGAGGACCTTTGAAATTGTATTTACTAACTGCTGCTCTTCGTAACAGTTTCTACTAGATACCTGTTGGAATTACGGGGGACTACAGGGATATCTTAGATGTAGTGAATAAAAAATAGCTCGGGTCAGCGAGGCGGTCTTTGTCCTTTCCTTATCTCCTTTATCCCGGCTTGGGAAGGGATCTAGGTTTCATATCAATGGAGTTTTGCCTTTCGGAGTGGTTCGGGCTGGCGTTTTAGTTTTTGATAGTTTCCAACCAGGATCTAAATCCCTGGTGGCAGCTACTGCCACATCCTATCTCTGACCCTAGAAACAATCGTTGCCCGGTGTGCCCAGATGGTATACCGGTATTATGAAGTAGTATAGTAGCGTAGATCTAACGCCATCCTTTGTCCCCGGTAAGAGAAATAAAGAGCCGATGTTGTCGGTCGACCTTAGTTGCGGCTTAAGCTCTTGCCTAATGGCTGATAGCGGGGCATTATACCGGTACCGGTACTATACTCAAGTGAGAGGTGCTGTAGATTGAGGTTAAACTAAGACTTCAACCTTCTTCCAATTTGACGGGTTCCTAAAGCCAAGGTCGAAGAGCTGCAGGCTCCCCTCTCACTTTCAGCCATGGGATCGATCGTTTCTTTTTCAGTGCAGTTATCTTTCTGACATTAAATTTTAAGCCTCTTTCTACATCTCCCTTCCAAAGACGATGCCCTTTCGGTCTCAATTTCCCCATGTGTTATCCCTAATTATTATAGGGTTAGGGCTCTTTATTTCGAATTTGACCTGACGCCCGAAATCTTGGCATTTTAGGTAAATTTCCTCTCGCATATTTTTTCGTCCCGCTTGTAGCCATTTTTGAACTATCGAGCTCTCTCCCACCCCACTACTGCGGGCCCTAGAATAAAGCCTGTCTTTTTTTCTCTCTCCTTCTTCCTAATTTTCTCTTACTCTAGCATTTTGCAGGCTGAGTTAATGGCTGGTTCTCTGGCCTCCGATTCCTCCAGAACACTCTCTGCAGCAAACCACCCCCCACACTCCACCATGAATGGCTCTTCCTCCTCGTTGCTGATTAAGGCTCTGTCGAACAGCCAGCATGAATTCTTACAGCCCAAATCCCCCCTACATAGCGCTGCCTTAGCGCTTGCAAAAAAGTACCTCGACCCACTGGCGGCGAGTGTGGCGGGCGGAAAAAAGAGTGAAGTTCTGGAGAAGATTTACCTGGACGGCTTCGACGTTGATCAGGTCTGGGAACAGGCGAGGCTTGTTGTGGACGCTGTTGAGAGCGGGGTCAGTGAGGGCAAGGGCGTTGCCTGGGGTGTTAATGGTGCTGTTAATGGTGCTATGAAAGGTGGGGAGTTGACGAATGGGAAGAAGAGAAAGGCCGCTGCGTTCGAGGACGAAATTGACAGTGCTAGTGGAACTAGTAGTCAGGGCGATAGCGAAGAGGGTGAGGAGGGAGATGGCGATGGAGACCTAAGCGAGGGGGAATACGAAGAGTCTATCGACGAGGATGGTGGAATTGCCCTCCCCGATGATAGCGACGGCGAAGACATTGAGGAAGCATCAGAGGAGGGGGGGGGGGAGGAGCAGGAGGAGTTTGTTCCGGACGTTCACGGGCTCAATGACGGTTTCTTTTCAATCGATGACTTCAACCGTCAAACCCAATTGCTCGAAATGCAAGATGAACGTGGGGAGCTTGGGTCTGACGGGGAGGAGATTGATTATGATGCCGACCCCGATCAATTGGCCGACGATGACGGGGATGGAACCGACGGCGGGGCTATCACTGTTGGGAATGACGACTACGACGAAGAAGTAGAAGGCGAGGACATGCACGATAGCCACGACAATGCGAACGGGATAATGTACGGAGATTTCTTTGCCCCACCTGCCAGGAAGGGATCAAAAAAGCGGCCTTCAAAAGTATCGAAGCCTTGGAACCAACGAGCTAAGAGGCTAGAAGAGGGACTAGAGAAAGAAAATTCTAACATTGAGTCTGAGATGGCCCGGGTACGCCGTGATTTGTTCGATGATGACATGTCCGAAGAAGGCTTAGATGTTGATATGGATGGTGGCCTAGCGGATCCCATGAGCCGTCGATCAACGCACGAGAAACGCCAGGCTGCTATTACCGAACAAATCCGCCAACTCGAAGCTGCGAACGTTGCGAAAAAGGAGTGGACTCTTGCCGGAGAGGCTAGATCTACAACTAGACCCCTGAACTCGCTTCTGGAAGAGGATTTGGACTTTGAGCGGGCCGGAAAACCGATCCCTGTGATCACTCAGGAAGTCACGGAGGATTTAGAGGAGTTGATCAAGCGAAGGATTCTCGCTTCCGATTTTGATGAAGTGATCCGAAGACGGCCTGATGATATCTCATCTCGTTTCCAAAGAGGTAGAATCGAGCTGGACGATTCTAAACCCAAGCAAGGCCTAGCAGAGATTTACGAAACAGAATACCTCCGAAAGGTCGATCCCGAAAACAACCCCCATATTAAGGACGAGAAATTGGCAGAAGCTCACCGAGAAATTGGGACACTTTTCTCTGATATTTCTCGAAAACTTGATGCCCTTAGCAGCTGGCACTTCACTCCTAAACCTCCTAAGCCTACTATTTCTATCATTGCGGATGCTCCTGCTATCTCCATGGAGGAGGCTCAGCCAAGCGCTGCTGGTGGTGGTGCCCTAGCCGCCAATGTTTCTATGCTCGCGCCACAGGAGGTCTACGCTCCTGAGAAGGACAGGGTAGTAACAACCATCGGCGAAGGTGGTGGTAGAGAAATTATAGGCAAGAGCGGAGCTCCGGTATCAACACGAGAGATGACCAGGGAGGAGAAGCAGAGACGGCGAAGGAGGGAGAAGGAGAAAATTAAGAAACGGAACCTAGGCGAAGGGAATAAGGGCGGGGAAGTCAAGGATGGGAGTAGGAAGGACGTTATGGACAATCTTAAGAAGGGTGGTGTTAAGGTTATTGGAAAGGGCGGCGAGAAACGGGATGTGGATGGTAATTTAGTTAAGGACAAGAAAGGAGAGACAAAAAGTAGCTTTTTGAAATTGTAATTACGGAAAGTGCCCATTTGAATGGTGCTCATTAGTTGCTTTGGATTTTAATTGGAATACCTTCATGAGACTTCACTCGGGCTCCAAGCTTTGCTCTCTTGTACTTATGATTGGTGTTGGTGTGCAGTAGTGTATTAGGGTGAATACCGCCTGCGTCTACCTCTTAGTGAGCTAAAGTTTAACTTTAAAGTAGAGTCATTGATTTTGAAAGCTGTTAGAGCCCGAATTCTAAAACTGTAGTTGGATTCAAATATGTACAGTACAGTGCCTAACTAGAAGACGAGTTTCTATGAAGCTTGGCTTGGGTAAATTCTTGGCGTTCCAACAATTACGCTTAACCTAAGCTCTCCCAGGATTAGCATTTTCACTCCACGTGACGGTTTCTACTGGCACTCTGTGAGCTCGACGGCGAACACTAGACTACTGCCCAAACACCCGCTCCCCGCTCACCCCGCTAAAAACCGTTCTCCATCAACTCCATTAATCCGTCCATCCAGTACCTAAAACATGTACCCATCCCCTGGTTCTCCCTATTAGTTATTATCACTAACATTTGTTGCAGGGAAGTTCTTCTAGGAATCACCGGGAGTGACTTCGTCTTGCTTGGTGCATCCAATGCTGCTATGCGTGGAGTGACCATTCTCAAAGCAGAAGATGATAAAACCAGGACTTTAAACCCACACACCTTGATGGCATTCTCGGGGGAGGCGGGAGATACCGGTATGTTCTATCGATTGAAATCGGGACCCAAGAGTTGGATCGCTTGGTGGGATGAGCTAATGGATGCTGATGTATGTGAATAGTTCAGTTTGCGGAATATATTCAAGCCAATGTGCAGTTGTATGGGATGAGGAATAATTCTAAATGGCAACTGTCTCCTAGTGCTGTTGCTAGTTTTGTGAGACGCCAACTTGCAAAGAGCTTGAGGAGCCGGGTATAGACCCTTTCCTTGCAGCCTAGGACATTCGGTTACTGACTTGGATGGATAGAACCCCTACTACGTTAACCTTCTTATCGGAGGGTTCGACTGCACTACTGGAAAGCCTCATCTCTACTGGCTGGACTACCTAGCATCATCGGCGGCCGTACCTTATGCTGCTCATGGATACGCTCAGTACTATTGTCTGTCGATTCTGGATAAGCATCACCATCCTGATATCACCTTGGAGGAGGGAAAGAAGTTGATGAAGATGTGTCATGATGAGGTCCGTATCTTTCGTTACTGTTTCGTCTGGTGGCTGGGTCTTTGTTAACATATGGGTATAGTTGATCAAGAGGTTGCCGATAGACTTCAAGGGATTGACGGTAAAGGCTGTTACGAAGGACGGTGTAGAGGTTGTGCAGATTTAGGACTTTGTGCATAGATGGTTCGCGTTGTTTCTAAATGCAGAACTTAATTGCGGATTAAAAGATCCTACTAATACCCAATGTGCTTTGATCCCTTCGGCTCTGGCTGTTTAGCCTGCGAGCCTTGGTCTAATCATGATCTAACGAGTTATGGAGCGGTCTTGTTGTTAGTGGTAGGTTTTGCAGTTGTACAGCATTTGGGGTTGGTGTGAGGGGCCTATAGGAGGCTTGGAATGTAGTATCTTGTTAAATCTACAGGTTTTATTTGTGTTATTCGCTCTGCGCTGCTTTTCCATAGCTCTAACTCTAGTACGTAGCGAGAGTATTCTAAAGTGTTTTAAACTGCGGTAATGGTTTCGAGGACATGGCTTCCTTCTAACCAACCCTATTCCGATCTATTTTCCGATATCAAAAGTGGGGGTTGCTTCCCGAGTTTTGACATAGGCGGCGTTGAGCCCGACTCAACCCACAACTCGCTTTTCCCAGGCGCTCGCAGCCCGCACCGCCAAGCCAACTACCTCTCCATCTCGCATCCTTTCCCGGAGCATCTCGGTCAACTTGCTGTGCAAGTGGAAACACAAAAAGGGATCACTAACTCCCACTAACAACAACATTTCCCTCATTCATCCCTTTTTTTTCCTTTTCCCTCTCTCGCTTTACCGACCGACAATGCTGGCTCTGAAGCGTCTATCAACCTCCCGTGTAGCCTCCGTGACTCGCGGATATTCCACCTCCTCTGGATACGCTTCTACCGCGAGGAATTTGCTTATTAACGCTGATACTAAGGTTATCTTTCAAGGTTTGTACATCTACAAACCTCCGGGGGGGAAAGAAGGGTTTGGCGAGAGAATGGTGAGAAATTTGCTCATGTATTATGAATAGGATTCACCGGAAAACAGGGAACGTATGTTTGATCCTCGGATGGCCATGAGGGCGATGGCGGGAGTCGTGTGTACGTGGGAAGGGTGATTGACAGTGGTGGTGGATGTTTCTAGGTTCCATGCGCAACAAGCCATTGAGTACGGCACGAATGTTGTCGGCGGAATTAATCCCAAGAAGGCTGGAAGTAGGCATTTAGATCGTCCAGTTTTTGGTACTGTGAGGGACGCTATCAGGGAAGTTGGAGGTGTGTTTTGTATTCTTTCAATATTACTGGTGACGTTATGTGGTTTTGGAATTGATTCTGGTGTAGCCGATGCTAGCGCTATATTCGTCCCACCTCCGGTCGCTGCAAAGTCTATCGAGGAGGCCATCGAGGCAGAGGTCAAACTTGTTGTCTGGTGAGTATTTGAGTGAGTCCTTTGAGTCTTGTGTTTGGGATAGCATTGATGGGGGTTAGCATCACCGAGGGAATTCCTCAGAACGACATGGTCCGGGTTGTGGATATGTTGAAGTCACAGGACAAGACCAGGTTCGTTATATGGTTTTCAGTAAAGAAGAAATAAAGCTAACGATGGGATAGATTAGTGGGACCAAACTGCCCTGGGATTATTGTATGCTTACTTAGCCCCGACATTGTGGGAGGGAGAACCTTTTCTGATAGTGTTGCAGTCCCCTGGCCAGTGCAAGATTGGAATTATGCCAGGCTTCATCCACAAGAGAGGCAGAATCGGTATTGTCTCGAGATCTGGAACTCTTACTTACGAGGCTGTAAACCAAACTACTCAGGTTGGACTTGGCCAGAGCCTGGTTATTGGGTGCGCATCTCCCTTCTGAGTAGGCACGACGCAGACTAACTACGGGGTTTAGTATCGGAGGCGATCCATTCTCCGGAACCTCTTTTACTGATGCCTTGAGTGTTTTCTTGGAAGATGATGAAACCGATGGTATTGCCCCTGGATAGTTTATACCCGAGTGACACTAACAAGTAGCAGGAATCATCATGATTGGTGAAATCGGAGGTTCTGCAGAAGAAGACGCTGCTGATTACATAAAAGCCAACAACATAAAGAATAAGCCTATCGTGTCATTCATCGCCGGTATCTCTGCGCCTCCAGGGAGGCGGATGGGTCACGCCGGTATGCTTTCCCTTTCTTTCCCTCTCCTGTTCTGGGGGCTGACCAAATCTTCCTTCTAGGTGCCATCGTTAGCGGTGGCAAGGGAGGGGCCGAGTCCAAGATCTCAGCGCTCGAGGATGCTGGTGCCATTGTCGAACGTAGCCCCGCTTCCCTGGGAAAGAGTCTATACGAACAATTTGTAAAACGTGACTTGTTGTGAACTGGGATTGGGTGGTAATTTTTGTGTTATAGAGATGTTTGGGATTTGGAAGACCGGATAGGGCCTTTTTTGTGACTTAGTGGCAACAAAATATACATGTTGTGCTAGGGTGATCTGAGCGGCAGTCATGGGATGTCACTCGGGGGGTTGTTTGGTTTAATGTTTATCCGCCCTACAGACTGGTCTCTTTTCACAACTAGTTCCTTTCGCTACTTGTCTTTCCTTCACTGCTCTTCCTGTCATTAGACTACCTTTGCTATTATCTCCTCCGTTTCCCTCTCGACCTCACGAACATACTTTATTCAATTCTTGGCGCGCCGCTTCCTCATCGTTTGTCATATTATCTTCTTTTATTTCCTTTCTTCCTACATTTTCCATATATCGCAGAGATTTGCTTTTCTTTCGTTCTCCCTCCCTCTTGTTTTTCTTTTCCCCTCTCCTAGGTAGATAGTAGGCAATTGAAGTTCTTGTCTCCTTCTCTACCCACTCGCAACCACGGTTTAGAGGGATCGAGCTCTTGAGGAGCTGGAGGTGTGGCCTTTCAGTATCGCGACAAGCGATACTCTGTGAGGTTGACATCTGCGCTTGGAGCTGCGCCCGGCATGTATCAGATCGGATACGCTCCAGTGAGGGTACTCGAGTACCCCGCAGCTGCCAATGCCAGTACAAGTACCTCCGAACCCAGGGTAGGCTCACCAAGGCCCACAGAACCTAGGCTTTGACCTGGACCCACCACGCGCATACATACATACACACACCCTAGCGCAGATGCCAAAACAATTCGACTCAGACCGCAGAGTTCCGACCAGACCCGGGCTCCTACGGCTCTATCATACTATATAGGAAACAAGTTCACTGAAAATGACTTTTTTTTTTCACTCTAGCTTCCTCAGTGGAGATAAGCTTCCATATCTGCCCAGGCCAAGATGTCGTCCGCCTCGCCGGAGCCAACAGTTGCCTCCTTCTCCATGCCTTCCTAATCTCCAATGGACATCCCGCCTACCATGAACCCACTCACCGCTCCCGACCGACTTCAACTCCTCTACTACGGCACTGCGGAACCCGACCTTCGCCCCCAAATTAAACTAAAGCAAAAAGCAAAACACTTGATTAGGCCCTGTTAGGTAACTTAGGTCCAGATTATGATATCATATAACCAGGATTTGGGCTTCCAGTGAGGACTTCTAGATCCAGACTTTGGACCATGGTTGGGCCAACCGTATGAAAATACACTTTGGGTTTATTGTTGTCGTATGTAGATCTGGAACTTTCCCCAGCTAGTAATCATGTATATCAGATATAATAATCCTCACCGGGGGACAGCTGATTAGGGGAAAACTAAGCAAAAAGGGAACAAAAAAGGAACTCAGGTTTAGATAGAACGATATATAGGTAACCGTGAACATGCCTGTCTCTCTCTCTTTCGAGAAAAGACTAGACTTAAACCCCCATGCAATGCTATGCACAGAACAAGCAAAGTCCACTATAATACGATGGACCATTCCAAGTCCTAACAACACCACCAAACCGGGGGCGGGAAGAACTCAAATTCATAATCCGGATCATTCTTCTTCGATAAGAACTAGGTTTCGATAAGAACTAGGTGGCCAAGCGGGACTTTAATACCCGCCGGTGTCCCCTCATGCCAGATAATTCGTGTTAACACACAAGTACAAAATCTAAGCCTTCTACAGCGCATATCTGAATAAGTTACTGTATTTTATACATAACACCTGATATGCGCGGGCCCACCCCCAAGCCAGGTTGCATACTACAACGCTCACGCTATCAAGATCAGGGCGCAGTGAACAGTCGTTGGGCAGATTGCCCTATCGCTGAGGTTCTTTTGTTCTCTTCGTTCATGGATAATGGTACTGTACATATCATGTTACGAGAAAGATTGGAAGAAAAAGGGTTTACGAGGGGATTGTGGGTGGGTGGGTACCTGCCTATCGACATGTGCGATCCTATGTCTATTACTCTAGACACGGGCGGGTGGGGATTTCATACTAGACCCCTCTGGAAGTTCCTCTAAGTGTACTGTTTATTGTAGCAAGCTGGAATCGGGTTCGTAGGTTGGACCGAGTGATGGTTTGTGAGTGAGGGGTGTTCTAGTATAGTGAGGTTGGGGCAGGGTATAGCGTCGGCTTCGATGGTGGTGGCAAGGTGTACTCAGGGTCTTTGCTCCAGGAGGCAGTGATTGTACCCCAGTCTGCCGGGAGTTTTCGAGCGGGCTTGCGAGGTCTTTTTTTATTTATCTATAGAGTGTGGTGATGGCGGATATATTCCACCGCTGCCGTTAGATATCCAAAGTCAATACCAGATATACCTCACCACCGGAGCTACAACAACGATGTAAAATACGAGTAATCCGGTCATAAATTTTCGTATGGGCTGGACTATCACTATCCTACTATCACATAATCACGTCCAGGAGGGACCCATTTCTACAAACCAAAAGAAAATACGAGGAAAGAAGAGAAAAGAAGAAAAAAAAAGGGAGTTGAATATAGAGAAAACAGCCTCCCAAACTAATTTCAAAGATATAACCTCCGCCATTTTAAAAGTCCTCCATTCTCAAAATCTTACTCATATCCTGCAGCTGCACCTCGGCTCCCTTCCAGGCCTGGTTAATAACCTCCACCCTTTTAGCATCCCTCGGCGTGATAGAAGCCTTATACCTAACCGGCCGGCTCATGAAACCTTGGGTCATATTCCACTCATCAACAGGGATCACGGTACCATCGGGATTCTTCGCATGCTCGACATTGAATCCCCAAAGAATCCGAGCGTAGTTAACAAACAGACTGTTAGAGGCAATATGTCTTCCTGGACAGGCTCGTCGACCGAATCCGAAACCGTAGTGTACATTCTCTTCATCGTCCCATCTCTCAGGCATGAACTTTGTTGGGTTGGGGTAGACTTCGGGGTCTTGATGGATACTCCAGAGATTACCGACCACGATTGCGCCCTTCGGAATTCGGTAGCCCATGTACTCGTCGTCTTCCTCCACCACGTGAGGGACACCTCCGGCGGAGGGCGAGCGCCAGCGGAGGACTTCATCAACGCAGTGACGGATGTATGGGAGGTTGTCTTTGTCGTCGAAGGTTGGGAGGCGATCGGGACCAACGACGCGGTCAAGTTCTTCTTGCCCACGCTTGAGGACTTCAGGGTGCTTGAGGAGGGCAAGGATGAAAACTTCCAGAGCGATGGTGGTGGAATCACTACCCGCCTCGTATAGGAAACCAACCATGAAAGCGAGTTCTAGAGGAGAAACGTTCTGCGCTTCCTTCATTCTTGCGATTTCCTTGGTCCAGTTCCAACCCTTGCGCTGGAGAGCTTCGTTTCGGTTGAAGGTGTGCATCTTTTCGGCCCAGTTGTAGAAGTTATCACCAATACGCTTCCAGGGTGCCATGAAAGTTGGGAGATAGTTCAAGAATGGAAATGAATCGACGATCCAGGTTCCTAGACGGGCTGAATAGAGGAAGTTCTCGGTGATCTCGTCGACGGCTACAACGTCCTCCTCATCACCGCGAGGCATACGTTTTCCATAGGCCATGGCAAAAATGACGGATGAGTTATACCTGATAAATGTGTTAGGCATGGGTTCGTTGAGCGAGGAATGACGTGACTGACCTGTGAAAGCTGTCGAAGAAGCCCTCCGGATGGTCAACAAGTTCTTTGACCAATTGTGTGCTCTCAAGATTCTGGAATCCCTTGTATTTGTTTGCGACGTTCTGGTTAATGACCTGCCCTTGAATACGACGGTGCATTCTCCATTTGTCACCTCTTTGCAGAAGTACGATTCTCATTTCTACATTTCATTAAAATTATTTCCACAAGGGGCGGATTAACATTCGCTTGCCTCTGGAAACATTTTCACCAGCCATAACAGTTCTTGGTCTATAACGCAATTAGACAAACCCCACAACTCAAATAAACCCAGGAACAAGGCAAAGGCTCCGCAAGGCAAAACGAAGAAAGTTTTCGGAGATCTGCATACCTGGACGAGTAAATCTTTGACCTCTTCTCCAACAAATCCTTTGCTGCCTGCTGCGTCCCCAATACAATAACTGTATCCTTGCCAAGCTTGAGTCTGTATATGGGTCCATATTGCTTGGTCCACTCAGCTTGCTTTCTCCATGGGTTGATCAGGGGAATCTGAAAGCTGTTTCCAACTATCGGAAGACCCGGTGGCCCAGGAGGAAGTGGCAAGGGGTCCTTCTTCTTGAAGAGTTGTTGCGCAAGAATTCCCACTGATAGCACAAGTAGGGCCAGCGCGGCGGCCGAACTCCCGGGCAGTGAAGAAATGACTTGAGTGAGAGACATATTTGCTTGAGCTCTCTCTCAAAAGAATAAGAGCACCGTTCCAATTGAAGAATCAGAGTGAAGCAAGAGCAAGAAGCCCCACAGTCGTGAAGGTATTATATCCTTCTCCTCAACATTGCGGGACCCTCAAGGACCCTCTAAGGCCCAGAGTAACACTCAACTGCGTACACCCTTACTCGGAGTCCCCACTTGATGCAAACCTCCCCCATGGCAGAGAAAGGGCTAGAGAAGGTAAGTCCATGTGTCCCGCCAGCATTCCTCATAACAATCGTGAGGCAGTAGAGGAAAGAGAGCGAGAGTTCGACAAGATCTTCCGCCTGCCTTGTCGGGAATCGTGTAGCGACCGGGTGCAAGGACTGAAGTGCAGTATGAGTCCCTGCAAGGCGGAAACTAACACACTGTACCGCGGTACCTACCGAAACCAGGGGGGGAAGGTTCGACAAGGCCTTCCGCCTGCCTTGTCAAGAATGGTGTGGTGATCGTGTGCAGGGCTGAAGTACAGTGTACTGCACGCCCTTGGTAAAGGGCAGACCAACATACCGCACTTGTCCCAGGCAAGAAGTATCCGAAAATACGAGTCGTGAGTCTGTGGTACGCACAGATTCATCTATTCCTGCCATATATTTGGCGAATCCGTGTTTTCGGACACTACACTGTACTGTACTCATGCGGCGCGTGAGTACAGTATCGACCGGGGCTAAACCTCCATACAGTACAGTAGGAAAACGGCGTTTAGCCCCAGTTCCATAGATGTAGTGACTGTTTCGGGGATTAGTTAGTCGCGTATGTTGGTAGTCCCCACATTAGTCCCTCGGGCGCTGGACCCAGTTGATCGAGGGTCCCGCATGGATGGATTGTCGTATCATACCGTACACATAATATCATAACCGGAATGTCTCTAACAACTCCAGCAGGAAAACACGCGATAAGTTAGAGCAGCTGTGGGATGCCGTAGGTCGGGAGATTAGAGCGCAATCGTCAGACCATTTTAAAACATATTCGTAGGATAGGCTTTCCAATTGGCCCACCCGACAATGATGCTCCCGGTAGTATTATAAGAGGCATTGACTGGATATGATGGAGGAAACGGGGGTTCCTATGCCGTGAACCCTTGAATGGGATCTCAGTGCATCCAAAGGGTCGATGGAGTCCTGTCCCCAGCCTCCAAAAAAAACAAAAACACGAGAGTATGTGGTATGATGTGCTCGAGTAGGCATGCATAGAAATGGCCTCCTCCCCCCGATGGGTGAGGAAAACAAGAATTCACCTCACTCCCTATTCAAGTCACCCACACCACTGCCCAGTATACCGATTTACAGTACGGACTGTTGCTACGAAGTTTTTGACGATACTCAACGCCTATCACCCGAGGTTCCCGCGGATGTTCATTGAGATCAACAACTCGCTTTGCACATTATATCATCAAAGAGGTTAAAATAAAGTTGCGCCAATCGTTCCACTCAAGTGCTCTTCCCAGGAAGTAGCCGATAATTCACTTGCAATTGCCTGATATTTGCAAAATGGACTGCTATTGCATACGGGCCAAAAATTGGCCAGAGCCTCATAATTTTGGTGGGATGCAATAGCAGTCCGTTTTGCAAATATCAGGCAATTACGAGTTGAGTGGAAAACCGGGTGGAGAAAACCTACCCGTATTCCACACCAGCCAATCCCGGCCCTCCCTGTAGAATCCTAGTAACAATTTTGTCAGACCAATAACTTTTTTAAATGCTTCAGCCTCTACGAGTACCGGTAAGCTGGAAAACGCATATAAAAAAAACCCCTGAATATTCCTCCAACAAAGAAACCAGGGACACCGCTCGAATTTTCTTTCATGCCAGAGAGCAATTATGCAGATTGCTTGTGTCACTTAAGATTTGTCAATAAATGTGCTTGGATCCGGCTTATTTTTAAAGAAATATTTGGGTTTTTCTATGATTATTAACAATTGGGTTTTCCAGCTTAGAAGTTGACGGGTACAGCACTGTACGAGTACTTACGGCCGGGGACAAGCAGCATATCCTATCATACCCACTCCTGCAACCCGCTATCTCCGGCACGCCTCTACCCTAACCTTTGCTCAAGTGGGATGCAAAAAGTGAGTGGGCACAAGCGATTTCACAGCGGGGATAACTTTAGCAGGTTTCCCACTAAGATATTCTACTGTACAGTGCTCGTAAAAATACATACCATCTCTGTACCCAAATACCCACTCAATTCCCAACTCCTCAAGAGTGGCGTATACTCTTCAAAGAATTTAAATTCGTTTGAGGTTACAATAGAAGCCAAATGTGATAATTATAGTAGTCTATATCATTTTGAACGTTCTATGAACTTGCCCTATTTTTAAATCAGGTATATAGGTGTGCAAAATAGGTGTGCAAAATCCGCCATTTTTGACGCAAAATCGCTTGTGACCACTCACTCACTTTTTGCGTCCCACCAGTAAAACAGACTTCTGCTATCACATAGAATATGGCAAAAAAATTGGCAGAGCTTCAGGATTCCGGTGACACGCAATGGCAGCCGGTTTTACAAACATCACGAGTATGATAGAAGCAAAAGAGGGATTGGTGTTTTCCTGTTGTGGTATAAGATCCACCCTCAGGAATGTGTTTGATCAATCCCGTTAGAGTACAGTATAATACCAGTAACTTTTTAAATTAAACCTATTAATTAACAAGAGTTACCTCAAAGCACAAAAAGATTGATCCAACCAGGACCAGGAGTTACAATGTGATCGATTCGGGTTAGCCCCTCAGACCTTTCGGCATACTCGAGTATACGAAGGTACAGCGGGTAAGTTTTGAATATTTTGCTAGCAGGCGCGCACCCCTCTACGGTTCCTGGGCCTGTCTAAAACTAATATCCGAGTCCCAGTCCTGCATTCACACCCCGATCGCCCATATCTATCCTGACCATTGTTGTCTGGTTCAGTGGGGTTAACATCTTTCCAGTCTAAGGGTTGCTTTACTATGGACTCAGGCCCTTTACTTGCCGTGGAGACAGTGTTCGCAACAGTCTGGGGGCCCCGGTGGCCCCATAGGGAAACTACCAAGAAGACAGGACCTGACAGGACGACAATTTTCATGCAGTCCCGTCCTGGGACATTTTAGGACTGCAGTCTTGAGGGAGGACCACGGGCCCCACAAGGTGAGACACTATTAAGCTATCCTAATAGAAGGACGATGGGGACGGTGGTGGACTACCCTCCCCTGACCAAGACGGTAGGGTTCTGTGGGGGTCTGCAGGGGTTGGTGGAGATTTGTGGGAATCTGCGGGGATCTGGGGGTATCTGTAGGGAGCTGCAGGGGACTGTGGGGATCAGTGAAGGACTGTGGGAATCTGCAGGGGTCTGCTGGGGTCTGCAGGCGTCTGTAGAGATCTGTGGGAATCTGCGGAGGTCTGCAGGGGTCTTTGGGAATCTGTGGAGATCTGCGGGGGCCTGTGGGGATCTATCTGGCCGGACACTCTGATAGGAAAACTTGAGGGGAGTTGTTCGGAGCGGGGAGGATCCTGATATTGGCTGCAGAACGGTTTTAGTGGGGGAAGGTTTCGGCGGGAGGAGGTTTCAGCAGTGGGAAGTATTCGGCGGTGGAAGGTTGTCGGCGGTGGGAAGGCTTTGGTGGTGGTGAGGTGTTGGCTGTGAGGAGGTATCGCAAGTGGAAAGGTTTTGGTGGTAGAGGGGCTGGGGTAGTTGAATGATGTCGGCGAAGTGGGAGGCATGTAGTTAATACTTGGTGAAAAGACCGTTCGCATCGATAACAGCCTGACAGCGTGCTTGCATGCTCTCAATAAGATCCCGGAACTCGTGCTCTCCCACATTATCCCAAGCTGTCTTTACCGCCACTCTTAATCTATCGTAGGTCATATTCTCCGGAAAATTATCCTGAAGATAATTTTTCATAATATGCCAGACCTTTTCAATAGGGTTTAAGTCTGGGGAGTAGGCAGGCCACTGAATTACTTCAATTCCCCTCTCCCTAAGTTCAATTGTGGTATCGCCTGCTGCATGACCTGGTGCCCCATCCTGCATGAGTATCAGATTTATTCCATTGCGCCGACACAGCTCCATATACCCATGTATTATAGGTACTGTGTGTGCACAGTAACTTTCTGAGTTAATTGACCCCCAATCCTTTTCCCAAAATATACCTGGACCTTGAATATCGCCATGAAAACAGCCCCAGAACATCCATCCCTTCTTTCTTTGGTGTTTTTCTACTATGCAAGTAGGATCCCACTCCTCTCCAGCTCTCCTTGTCACCCAAGTGCGTGTATGTCTTCCACCAGTAATCCAAGTTTCATCAGTCCACAGTATTGAATTCCACTGTGGCTGAGTCCAGTTAACATGGTCCTGGGCCCATTGGAGTCTTATTACCCGGTTTCTCTCTGAGATTGGTGGCTTTCTCATAGCCAGCCGCCGGTGGAACCCTTCCTTAATCAGTGCAGCTCTGATAGCCCATCTTCCCACACCCAAATCTAACTCCTCAGCGAGTTGTTGAAATGAAAGGCGTCTATTACGGGCAGACATGCACACATAGCCAATAAGGTCTTCAATTTGTGCTTGGGTGAGTGTAGGTGGACGACCAGATCGCTTGGTTGGTGTGGCCGGTGATGTGCACGCATACTGAATCTGGTGTTGGGAAAAGCCGGTTTTTTCTTGAATTTGCTTATACCTCCAGCCTATAGAGCGTAGGAGCTGGCAGTCACGTCTTTGATCTCGAGTTAACTGCATTCGAGGCATATTTGTTGATAATTTCAAGGTGCGAAAGGATACCGTTGCGAAAGGATACCGTTACGAAAAATTCACTCGCACTCGCACTCTTCTCCCATTGCCTTGAGCCCAACATGACACCAGTACTTATTTTACTTAGTTTACTACTACGATCCCTACTAGTAGAGCACTCCCTGCTAGTAAAATATTCAAAACTTACCCGCTGTACCTTCGTAGTTGCTGGCTGCCCATCACTGGCAGCTAACAGGGATGGGAAAGACCCCGAAATTTTCAATGCAGGGCCGGATTTGGCCCTGTGGAAGGATGATAAACCTGGAAGAAAGCTGATGGGATGTTTTTCGTAACTTGTATAATAACAGGATATGGGTTAAATTTTCCACTTAGAATGGGGGATTTTCCTTTTACCAGAGATGTGGACTTGAGGTTCTAATGATTTATGAGCCTTTGGGGCAATGATGCAATGGACTTGATTGGGTTACAATTATTTATTTGTTTTATGTAGGCAGTAATGGAGTTTCCTATGTTTTTGGGGGTTTATAGGCCATACTTCAGCGTGCATGCGGGATTTTCATCAATAAATTCAAATAAATAAATAAATAAATAAATAAATAAAAATAAAACCTGTCCCAGCCCGAGGGAGATAAAGGATCGCAACAGGAAACACAGTATCAAGTACCATACTTCTTGCTTGAGGTGAGCAAGCCCTTTCAGATCGTCTCTACTACTACCCCTGTGGCTATGATTACCCTACTTTGCAACCAAAGCCTTGTAAAGCTATCATACTCAATGTTGCAACGAAGGGGGGGGTTGGATCAAAAAATGATCGCAGGGCTGGAACGCGCTTTTTCGTACCGGGGGGTTATAAGATAGAACCCCTTCTAATAAAACAATAAATAATGACATTTGAAGCTAGTTGAAAATGAAGAAACAAAAAATATTATAGTAAAAGACAGCAAAGTGTGGTGAAAGAAGCATGTAAACTAGGATTTATGACAAAGCAGACAATTCTTGATAATTGACTCCTCTTCCCGCCTTCTGAAGAATGAATATTTCCTGGTTTTTTTGCTTACTAAGTCTTTAAAGAACCCCTTAATATAATATATTTGTACGAATACAGGAAGCATTCCAGTCCTAGCTATCTATCCTACGGCAGTACATATTCCCGAGGTACGCCAGCTCTTCCGGCCTAGTCTGTAGTACATCTGGAAAGTACCACCCGCGCGACGCATAGGAAAACCCCAAGTATCCGACTAACACTACAGCGATCTTCAAAATAAACCACCCAACCAGGGTACTACAAAAGAAATCCACCTCCATAACCACCTCCAAACACTACCACGTACAAGATGCCTGCCGACAGTCCAAGTCCGTATTCCGGCAAACCGGTCACGCATGCCCAAACAAAATCAATTTACCCACCACTGTTCCTACCGGGAGCTTCACTCCGGCGGATCTTTCTCTTCCTCTTCTTGGCCGCGTTCTTTGCCTTCTGTGAGGTTGTAACGACCCTATGATAGGTAGCTACAATCACTATCACCTTAGCCCAAATGGTATACCAAGAGGTATCCAGAGGTGGTATGGTCTCGTATACTTTATACAAATAGCTGGTAAACCTAGGATAAGGCCTAGGCAACTGTCGAGTAGCTTTGAGGTACTCTACTAGGCAGGGTAACCTTTCGGGAGAACATTCGCATAAGGTCAAGAGAATTATGGGAATGTTACACGGACCTCCGAGACGACTTCTGTGGTTGCCTGGAGGACTTCCTGAGCGGTTAAAGGCATAAGAAGGCAAAGTTACCCTACCTTGGGAATTTGGTCATTATGCCCATGGACCCCAG
>Ga0307509_10001341_pt1 | contig 41702 bp, 44 predicted proteins | sample 10_EM_MG_FD_202245 | JGI IMG/M metagenome (GOLD analysis project Ga0307509, IMG submission 202245) | Populus trichocarpa ectomycorrhiza microbial communities from riparian zone in the Pacific Northwest, United States - 10_EM | ecosystem: Host-associated > Plants > Roots > Unclassified | place...
CACAAGCGTGAGTCATGTGAGAATCTATGAGTCAAACGACTACATAGTGTAAAAGAATAACATACCTATGACTAATAAGTATTAGTCATGTGAAACCTGCCTTGCTTAGTCACAATTTGTGACAGGGGGAGGGGTCTCATTAGCCGGTTCTGCCGCATCTGCCGGTGCTTTGACCTTTTTTTTCTGCTTCTGCTTGTGGTTTTTGGGGGGTGTGGGGCCAACAGTCGCCAACCTCTTCTTCCCTTTGGGCGGTGTTTTGGGGGCAGGTATTTCCTTAGGAGTCGCCGCCGCCTCAGCATAGATGCGAGATTATTTCTGTACTGTGCTGATCTCTGGGATAATTTTTGCCGTCGATGCTGCCACGTTTATGGAGAGGTCTCTGGCGTTGTTTGATAGAATTTTCACCGTGGTAGCGAGTTCGGTGACCGTGTTTGTCAGTTCGTGTATTTGTTGTCTCATTCCTACCATGATCGTGAACATCTCGATCTGGATGGTGACGTTCACTACCTTGCCATCCGAGAACTCAGTTTCAGTGGGATTAAGGATCTCTTCCCTAAGAGGTGATTTATCTGGTAGGGATAATACAGGTGCCACACCTCTGATTCCAACAAGAAATTCCTGGAACCATGGGCTATTCTCGAATTTGCTGGTCAACGGTGACCCTTGGTCTTCTCCTCCTGGCTGGGAAGCCATATCAGCTAAGGTGGTGAGGTGGGGTGAGGTGCTGTAAGGATGGGTGGCAACCGAGGTTGGCATAAAATCTTTGGTGTTGAGTGTTGCGTAACTCTTCACTGTAATTGGCCTATTCTAAAGATGCGGAAAATAGGTGGGACGGAGCTTGGAACGGGGTGGAGCGGTTTTTGTTTTTTTTTGTTTTTTGTTAAATTTGCGGTTTATTCGTAACTAAGTAGAGGAACATCCATGGCATGCACCCTGAGGTATGGCCTGAAAACCCAATAACAAAAGAAAATCCTCTACACCATTCCTTCAAATAACAAGTGAGATTTGTAAACCAACAAAGGTTCACGTGAGCCCATAACCACAAAAATTACAGGGATCAAGTGTCGGCCATTTCCTCCTCATTCTCCTCCTCTTGAGGTACCCTATTAGGGCGGACGGGGCATGACATTGAGTGGGCTTCGTGTGGGCCACCAGAGTTCACACACTTAAGGGCAGTCTGGCTGCAAGGGTGGCCTCGGATACGGCAGGTGGCAGTGGGGCAAGTGTGCGTCCCGGTTGGGTGCTGGTGAGTGCACCATCGGCAGGAGGTAGAGTTATTGCATCTGTTTTTATGAGGAGCGAAGCTATGACAGTACAAGCATTGAGTGTTTGAGTTGAAACACAACCGGCGTTCTGTTCGATACGTGGAAGAAAAGGCCGCCAGTCTCCTGCCCACAAAGTCAGGAGCCCTAGGGCCGGTTATCGCGATTACAATCGTAGAGGCAGCCTTGTCTATTCTAGATTCTTCTGGAGTGAGCCACCTGGGTTGTCCCGTAAGGGCGAGCCCAGTATTGCAGGTGGTCAGCGCGGTTGCGATCGCATCCAGAGAGCTAGAGGTTGGAGTCCGTGCACCAAAATTTGTGTGTCCGGGGTGTCCAAATGAACACTAACAGTGCCAGGAATAAGGTGGAGGAAGGTATCCACCTTGCTGTTAAGTGAGGTGGCCCGGATCGATTCCATCGTATTAATTGTAATGGTGTTTCCCTTCACGGAGACACTTTGAATATAAGTACCAGCGAGCGCAGTGTTGATTTCATTCCTGAGTTCCAACTCGGTCTTGTTAAGGGGACTGCCTTCCTGTTTGACGATAAGGCGGCGTTCTCTCGCTGTGATGCCCTTTCTTGGTTGCGAGGGCTTGATATTGGTCCTAGGTTTGGGCTGTGCAGGCGTTGTACTAGTCTGAAAGGTGTTACGTTTCTTGCCCCCTCTTCTGGCCACTGTAGCCCATGAAGCCTTGGGTTCAGCCGGCAGGGGGTTCGCAAGAGGTTGGGTACCAGAGCTAGCGGTTGCGCCAGGGGTCTTGGTATTCGCGAGGGAAAATGGTATCGGGGCAGGTATATCGGGGCAAGGTTGCGCTGCTTGCAGCAAGGCTTCTTCCTGTGCCAGCAAGTCGATACTCTCCATTAGGGTGTCGACGGCCGATTTATAGTCTTTGTAGATAGAGACGATTATTTCAATGATAATCTGGCCTTCCATTTCGGGTACGTATGGTTCGACTTCCAGCCTTCTCGCCACCTTCTTGTAGACGTCCATGAAGTTGGCCTTGTGGGAATAGCCGGCTTGGAGGTGACCCTCCATACCAGGCATGGTCGAAACCGTCGAGCTTCTCGGTCGTTTAAGAGGTGGAGGGCCCTTGGGCAAAAAAATTGGTGACAGGGTCTTGGCGCCCTCCTCCGTAGTGGAGGGTCTCACACCTGGTGTTGGGGAATGATCATCCGTAGCCTTTCCCTTCTTGCGGCGACGCTGGCTAGAGGGGCCAGGAGAGGGTCCATATAGTACTCGTGTAACCTGACAGGTCACGTTACGCGGAAATCTCGAGATAGTGTACATGGTATTGAAAAAAGTGCAAATTGCACTTTTGAGGAAAATAGGGGAGGGGAAGCTTGAAACGGGGGGGAGCGGGAAGGTTGGGTTACGGTACTGGTGTGAGATGATAGCTTTTGCCAAGCAGCCTCAGCTCTCGTCAATCTACTCCGTACTAGTACAATTGAGTTGGATCTTTGGGGGCGTGAAACATTGCCAAGGCGTTATCCGAGTTGATGCCCTACCATAAAAACTCGTGAAATCCACTATCTCGGTCAGCCCCTAATCTCCAGATTCTAAGTCAAAAGCTCTTAATAAGGATTAGTGCATTCCTGACACGGTATAGCCTGGGTCATTCGGTTGTGTTAGATCTTGTTACCTTTGCCAGCTAAACCTATCTTGGGCTGATGTCGCGATTTACAGGGATATTCGTGACAGCACGGAGATAGTGGATTTCACGAGTTCTTACGGTACTGAAGAAATCAAAGTTGCTGGTCTTATTTTTGATCGATATGTGTTGCTAAGCCTCTATCATACGCAAACGACCGGGGAGAATACCGTGCCATGGTCTTGTGTCCTCGTGGGTGAGCCGCCGGCTGTGCTCGGGGGCATGGAAGTTGGTCCTGTTATTGGGAGGCCAGATTTTGCGCCGCGGTGCTTGCTGTCTCTGTACTCGTACGAGTACCTGCACGAATCGCGCTATTTCACTCGCTGGGGCAGGTGGGATAACCCACGAGCAAGCCATCAAAGCCTCATGTCAACATCTCATGTGTTGGTTGGTTAGTGACCCTAGCTGAGACTTCCCCGCACTTCAAGATCAGCAGCTCACAACCTTTTAGTTTTGGGATACCTTCGGAACGGGGGGGTTTGAGGAAGATGTGGTTCTCCCTTTGCTTGCACAGTACGGTATGATAGACTGTGAGATGGCTGCCGCGACAAGCTTTTTTGCCTGCATCATCAGCGCCAGTTCGTTGCGACAGATCAACCTCTGAGCACGTGGCGACCCGACTGGCCAGTACTACAAAAACTCTTGTACAGTATTCACACCATAATTCGTATCTCCGGCAAGTCTCCCAGTTTAGGGACAAAGTGTGTGGGGAAGGGTTAGTTCTTTCCTGTCACGATATAAGTTCAGCAGTTAGAACATGTTGGATCTTATTAACTGGTATACGCAATTCTATTAACTTGTCAACCTAAACCTATCCCGGACCGACGGAGCCAGCGAATCGCAAGAGTTTTTCCGATATTACTTGGCTGAAAGAGCCTCGGCAAAGCATGCTGACTCCGTCTTTATTGCTGTTTGCTGCCCCCCCTTGCAGGTGCAATACAGCATTTAAAGTACCTTTTTATTGTGCTCTCCATGCACTGCCGCACAATAGGATATCGACGCAGGTTATCCATCACCGTAACTCATTCAACACTTCCAGCTGACGCTCAGGCGCTGGTTGGTGTGACCCTCAAGTTAAATGGCTTTGGCCCCGTCGGTCATGATGGATGTGTTTTAGTGCCGAGCGGAGCGTCAGCACCTAATATTGGGTAGAGCGGCACTCGACAATGGAGCAAGCCTGCAATCCCTTCTGCTTATACATATAAGACCCGTATTTTCCTTGGGCTCCTGACGCTGAAGGCTCAGGTGTTCCAATACCTATTTTCTTCGACACCACGGGTTGCGCTCGATATAGCAGAAGGATGGCTTACCGGTAGTTTAACTTCCAGAGAGTTCCTAGCCCCCGCCAGGGTAACATTAATACAACACAATTACCTTGGGGGAAGATCATAACTGGAAAGCACAATATTAGCCTGGCCAAGAGGGTGAGGGGGAAAGAGGCGAAAAGAGAGGCGGGAGAAGGGCCTGAAAATGGGGGACGTTTCGCTAGGAGAGAAGGATGCGAGCCCTCTGTGGGCAAAGTTTTACGCACCCAATTGGTCATTCCGCAACAAAGAGGCTGGGAAGTTAAAAAAACGGTGGATAGCAATAATAGTCACTGTGGTGGTTCTATTGACGACCACACTGATAATGATTGTGGCCTATTTCTCTGGGCTCCTGGATAAGGGACCGCGCTCTCTACACTCAGAAAATAGAGGTTCCTCTGATGATTCGGACGGTCTCCCGGACCCCGACGGAATTCCAAAGCCGTTCGTGGCAAAACTCGCTCACTTGGTTCAACCATTGTAAGTATCTAATCCTTCCCATTGGCACCCACAATCGTCCTTTGCTAATATTCGCAGTATGGGTGCTGATGGAGGTGGGAATATGTTCACTGGTGTTTGTATGCCATATGGCGTTGTTAAACTCGGGATTGATATACTCCCGCCGCCTGGTGCAGGAGACGCGTACTCAGGATACCATCCTGACGGCCGCGTCAACGGTTTCTCCATGATGCACGAATCAGGGATTGGCGGATCGCCAAAGTATGGGGTTGTCTCGCAATACCCAGTTATTGGTGCTCTGGATAATCCCCTCGCCGACCACGGCGTTTCTCGAGCAGCACCGGATGAAGCAGCTCTCGGCTGGTACAAGGCCTCGTTACAGGGTGGGATCACTGTCGAGTTGGCGGCCAGCCATCACGCCGGGATCATTAAACACACCTTTCACAGGGCAACTACAAATATTTCAGCGGCAGGGAATCATGTTATTGTGGACGTATCGCACCACCTACATAGTTTCCGTGGGCAAGGCATTGGGCAAAATTATGTTGAAGGGAGCATCAAGGCAAACACTAATGGGTACGAAGGTTATGGTGTTTACAACGGCGGTTGGAATTTAGGTAAGTTAACTCCAATGTAAGAAAGAAGGAAAGGTCTTGGCTTCGTTGGTAAAACCTTAGGATCAGTAAAGTTAACCCGAAGGTGAAAAAACGAAAACTAGCTGAGAACTGGAAGATCTACTTTTGTGGAAAATTCCGAACAGCCCCTGTGCAGGTGCGTACTTTTTCAGGAACAGATGAAGTGTTGGAATCGTACGGAGGGGCCCCTGAGGTTTTGGGGGCAAAGAGGGTTGGCGCGGTCTTCTCATTCAGCGCATCCCGGAACACAACCGATCCGCTTGTTGTAGAGTCCGATATCGGGATATCATTTATGTCAGCGGAAAGGGCATGTAAATTCATCCAGTCTGAAATTCCTGCAAAGCGGCCTTTCGAAGCCCTTGTCAACTCCACGAAACAGGTATGGGAGGAGGAAGTTTTGTCGACTGTTTCTACCGCTGAGGTAACCTTCGAATCCTAGTGGTCTATGGTGAGAAAGCGCTAAAAGGCTAATACTACTATCTTTAGACCGATGATGCAAAGCTCAAACTCCTGTATTCGGCGATTTATGGCATGTACATCATTCCATCGAATAGAACAGGAGAGAATCCAAAATGGGAATCTTCAGAACCTTACGTGAGCCACCGGTAGCCCTCTGAGAATTATCCAAAGCTGATTTGAAAACAGTATGACGACACATTTACCTTCTGGGATCTGTTTCGCTGTCACACCCCATTGATGCATATCATCCAACCAGAGCGGTACGAGGAGTACATCCGCTCCACGATTGATATCTGGCGACACGACGGGTACATGCCCGACGGGCGGTCCTCAAACTTCAATGGTCGAATCCAAGGAGGTACCAATGCAGATAACGTTCTCGCAGATGCTTATGTTAAAGGCGTTCGAGGAAGGATCAACTGGGAAGATGGCTTCCAAGCTATGGTCAAAGATGCCGAAATAACCCCGGAAAATAACAACGATCACATGGCGCCCGACTCATCGACCAAGGAAGGTCGAGGGGCTTTACCGGACTGGTTGGAGCGAGGATACATCACGACAAAGTACTCTAGAAGTGTATCTCGGGCGTCCGAGTATGCGCTGAATGACTTTGCGTTATCGCAGGTTGCCAAGGGCTTGGGAAAGACCACCGAGTATGACAAATACCTGAGCAGGTCCAGGTAGAGGGCCTTTATACCACCGAAAATATTGCACCCCCTGTACTGACGTGCATTTCAGGAATTGGCGCAACCAATGGGATAACAGCTCCACAGCCTTTGGTGGGAAATTTGCGGGGTTCTTGTCACCACGAGACATTAATGGCAATTTCCCAACACCACCTCAAGACCCATTGAGTTGCGGTGGTTGTTATTGGAGGGATGCTTATTACCAAGCTCTCCCATTTGAGTACTCTTTTGGCGCACATCACGACATGAAAACGCTCATCAGCTACATGGGCGGCGAAGAGAAGTTTGTCGCACGATTGGAGAAGATGTTTGAGCCCGGCCAAAACCCGACTGGTTCCCTGAGGTTTGGAAGAACTATATTTAACCCCGGGAACGAGCCAAGTATTTCCGCCGTGATTGCTATAATATTTCCACCTCGGAACAAATTCTAACAGCAGCCCTCTAGGCTTTGCAACGCCCTATCTATTCAATTACGCCGGGCGACAAGACTTGACAGTCGAGAAGTCGAGATATATTGCCAAGATGTACTACAACACTGGCCCTCAGGGTCTTCCGGGGAATAGTGATGCGTAGGTCCAACCCGCCTAGGCTGAGCTGAGACCTATACTAACCCTCCCCAGTGGAGCGATGCAATCTTGGCTCGTTTGGAACATGCTTGGCCTATATCCTATGACTGGAACAACAATCTTCCTCATTGCCTCACCCTGGTTCTCAGACCTAACCCTCACCCTCGGAAACCCTTCTAAGACCGTGAAAATCACTTCAACTGGCGGCAACGAAACCGACTTCTTCGTCCAGTCCGTCAAACTGAATGGGAACAACTGGGATAAGAACTGGCTCAGCTGGGGCGACTTGTTTGAGAAAGGCGGAACGCTAGAATTCGTCCTTGGGGCGGAAAGAACGGCGTGGGATACGGGCGAGCGACCGCCTAGCTTTGCTACGTAAACCTCTTCTTTCCTTTTTTATCACTCTTATTTGTAAATGGTTTTATTCTCCCACCCGTTGCCTGTGTATAATACCAACAGTCTGCTTGTGGGTTTTTTTTCTTTTTCGGATTTAGAACTTTTTCGGACACTGCATAAGAACAGGTGTTTGTTTACATTTAGCATCAGGTATTTCTCGTGGCTATTGGAGTTTAAGACTTGCGTGCATAAATCTGGTTGTAATTGTACTATAGAATACCTTGATTTTTCTTTCTTTCTCTTTCTTGTTAAATCTAGTGAATTGATGTAGGTACCGGTACTGTATAAAGCTGGGGCTCAACCAATAGAACCTGTGGAAGAGCGGAATAACTATTCCTCGGGATCTAAACGAGGGGGTGGTTAAAATCGTGTCTCGGAGACTAGCATATGTCCCTGTTATTAATTAAGTGTGTGAAAAGGTCGTATTCCATGTGCTGCACCGGGGATGGTGTGCTTGGGGTAGCTTGCCGTGAGCGGCAGCCATCTCAGATGCTCTGCAAGAAAAAAGGGCCCACTGGCTGGCTACGGTGGGAATACTATGTAGATCGTTATCACAAATAGTCTAACATCTTAAACCACAGTGACCGTCTTTCCGTATACCAAGGAGATCAGGCACCGGCTAGTAGCAATTATGTCTCAATGTGTTCCGTGCAGGTCAAGATCGTAGGCTAGGTTCTCTACGCTAGACTTGATATCATATAAACGGGGCCGTGTCTAGGATTGTGATAAGTTACCCGAAAATCCATTGCTCCCCTTCAGATCAGCTATATAGTTCTCCCTGCCCATGCGGCCTTCAGACTATTTTCTCTTTCCGTTGCTTGCCTGGGTAGAGGTTTCTGACCAGTTCCTTGTAAGGTGCTGTAACGTCAGTCTAGTATTGCATCCTGACATATTACACTTAATGCCAACATACTCCCCGGACCCTAATTCTCGCTGGAGTGAGGAGCCAGGAAGCCCTCTCCTTGTACAGTACATCCGGTATCATAGTCCAATTCGGAGAAGCCGCCCTAGGAAGAAGTGGGGGGGCGAAACCACCCTAGGGGATTAGAGGCCCAGGGCCTGGCAAATCATAAACTTGACGATCAATGCAGATACTAGTTAAGGATAAATAGACTAGGCGATATATCTGTGTATCTACAGAGTTCACAACTCTAGAAGGGATACAAGCCCCCTACGAATCCTAAAGAGCCAAGGAAATATAAGGGAGAGCTCAGGTAATGACAAAGAGCCACCAGGAAAGCAAACGAAAGATCCTTGCCATCTTGAAAACTAGGCTCGATACTTTACCGGGCGGTGTGTGATTATGGAACAAAGTAGCCACAAACTAAATCAAACACCCGATGCCGAATACCTAATTGCAGTAAGTATGGAGAAGAAGGAAAGGAAAGGAAAGGAAAAAACAAGACTAACACCCTACGTATAATATGTGATGTGAAAGAAAACAATACCCAACAGGCCCACATCCTATGCGCAATCTACTCGGGCGCAAATTAAAGATCCGGAAAAAGTGACAAACAAAATGTATGGTTACAACACAGATATTTCAAGTCACTTTTTCCTGATCTTTAATTTGCGCCCGAGTATTTTTTTCTTTAGAATACCGTATTTACTCGAATATAAGAGAATGGCGCTAGGATGTGATCTTTCCCCACCAAGACCACACTAAGGCTATAAGAAGGCTAAGGCTATTCCGTTTTTCCACCGGACAACCTCACCTCAACTCTAGCGTAATTCTCTTGTATTCGAGTAAATACGGTAGTTAACGTGGCCAACATTACTGGTAAATACGAATATGAACCTCTAGCAGTCCGAGAGGTTCACGCTACATCAAGAACAATTTTGTGGCAAGAATGTCATCGGCACAGAGAATGATAAATAGTACCAAGCCACTGTACTCACAGGAAAGCTCAAAGGATTCATCTATGTACAGTACTGTAAACCGTTAGACTCACACCACGTCATAGGACATCATGCGGGAGGGCAGAGCTTCAAGTTGCACCACAGGATTCTTTTTTTAATTTTTTAATTTTTAAGGATTTTCGAGCAGGCTTAGCCGACTAGAGTAGCCGAAATGTTCACTTAGTCTGTGGTTTAGATGGCCAAAAGAATGCTAAATATCTTACCTGCCGGTAAGCAAACCTCTTCTTTGCCGGGATGGAATATGTATATACGAAAAGTCCGAGGATGCTCCCCTCAGCTAACGACAGTCAAGCAAAGGAGCATACCTAAGCTCGGGCGTTTGAACCTCGCGGAGTGAAAGATGGTGACGTCCCAATGATAGCAAGTTACGCCCTAGGATGACTAAAAAATACTCAAAGGGCGGTGAAGCGTGGGGGAAATGGAGGTCTTAGCTTTCCGTGGAAACATACTCGAGTACTCGAGTACCGGTAGGGTAGTATCTTCACCACTCCCTCGTTACCCTTCCCAACGGCCTGTGAAGTGGTACTCGCCCGCAGCCTATGCAGCGCCAGAGTCGATATAGACTAATATCTTCCCCTACTAATGTCATCTCCGCAAGTTTCCTATTCCTACACACGGCAGGAAAATTAGTCTTCTGTAACCCTTACCCAGAGCGTTGGAGTCCGTCTTCCTTCCCCAATAGTAATTTCACCACCCTTTCGTACCTATCCTCACCCGCAAGTGGGAGCTGTGTTCGGCCACGCCTCCCTGGACTGTTTGGATCGGCATATCTCTTGCAAGGTACGGGGTCCATTACTCAAAGAAATAGCCTCGGCCAATAAACAGGCTCACCCCTTCTTCATACCAATTTGCGGCAGTCCTGGAAGGCGATGTTCGATAAATTTGCCACCTCCTGCCCCACCCATCAGGCTCAAAGTGATCCCGCCCAAGCAGTAATTTCCAATACTTCTTTGCAGCTGCACTCCGCAGTCCGTGTCGTACAGATGCTATCTTTTGCTTAGCATTCTATCTTTCGATCTCGATAGAATGGTTGCAAATCCAACGATGCCGGGGGAGGATATGCAGCGGTGCGGTAAAATGATATCACCGGCAGGAGCCACCGATTCAGCTCCCTTCGCAACCAGGTTAACCGGATACGCGATTACCCTACCGATCGATAATTGTGAGAGCAAGGGATTTCGTCTAACTGAGAGTTCCGTATTCGCGTGGACCCCCCAAGGGTAGAAGATACGAAAAGGCGTGGGTTATCTCAAAGGTCAAGAAGAGAATCAGCCAAAGAGTGCTTGGTGCACTAGAAGTTGAGATGAGCCAAACAGGTTTCCACGATTGAGGAAGACCACATCGCGAGCGATCACCAGTGACCAATTAATTTGGTTGTCGTATGATCGAAGACTCAGGTGACCGACAAACCCTCGCCGTTGAGCCCACCTACCACTATGATTGCTCCCATAGGAAAATAGGCAGAAACTCAGATACCGTGTCCCTAACTGCAAATAAACCTCTGGGATTCCCGCGCTCACCGCGTCTGCCTCGTGCACTCTCTCTTTAAATCATACTTGTACACTCCCATCCTACGAATACTCGTACCGTAGGGCTCATACCATGACTGCCCCTCATCACATGCGCTTTTCAAACTAGTACCGACTGCCTTGAATGTGTCAAACCTCATTTCATCCAGGGTGCTTATCCCCATCGATACAACCAACCTCCGCATCAACTATCCCCCCTCCAAAAGTCCACCCCCTGCCCACTCGAGAAAAATTCCTAGGACTAGCCCTAATGATAATAGAACACACCCTACCTACCATCCCCCAAACTTCTTGCCCACTAAGCCCATACACCCCCATAACTCCCCAAAACTACATCCCCACCCCGGACGAGAAAATCCGCGCCTGCACGATCCTTAAATGGCCCCTGCGTGCTCTTGAACTGTCTAGCCCCGATCCCGTAGTAGAAGCTGCCTGAGGAAAACACGCACCAGCAGCCCATCTTTGCGTAGTGAAAGTACACTCCCTTAGTGAGATTTAGAGACCTCAGTTCAAATATCAGATGTTTAGTTTGTATTTGGAGCGCATCGAGGGGAGTTCGAATTTCTAGATCTTTGCCTAGAAGCGGTAGGATATGACAAGCGGTCGTAGATCACGTTGGGTATATGACGCTTGTGATGTTCCACGCTGAGGTCCCACCGGACGAATAGGAGAGGGCGACGAGGCCGCAATCCGCCCGTGTTCCGGGGGCGGGGGCTCGCTAGTCGGAAGACTGATCTCGGAGTCCTAAGTACCGAAAGTGGAGATGGAGTACCGCAGTAGCGGCGGTACGCACTCCCAATCTTGACTGCGTCTGGAGCCCAAGTGTCAATCCGGCCTTCGAGTCCGACGATTCTCTGGCGGGGGTGCGCTGCTGGTGCGTGCATGCTGCCCCAGTCGCCGAAGTGGCCGAACCCCTTTCCACCCAGCGCATCAGCATGTATCTAATAAAGATATTGGGGGTCGGAGAGAAAGACAGAGGGTACCTTCCAATTGGGCTACTGATCCGTAGAGAATAGAGAACATGCCGTCGGTCAGGCAGCTACGAGTAGCAATGTATGGATCTAGCAGGGGCACGTACATCTTTGGACAGGACATGTTCTCGCGCAAGACCCTAAGCTCGAGATAACTATCCTGTTCACTAAAGGGAAGGAATAGTCATTATATGCTCGATGGGCCACCCTCCCTACCCTACCCTAGTCCCCCACAAGGGCACTCCGCAACCGCACCAGCCCCAAAGCCCGGCCCTCACAGTGTTCATCCGCCCGGCCACGGGAAGAGACGCAATGGTCTTGCGCGGGTTCATTAGGATGCATTTTGCTGTAGGTATCTCGGAGGTCTACCGTGTGCGATACCTTGATTATAGTTCGCAATACTCAAGGGAAACCCTAGAGACGTGTTGACAGCGGAATAGCGGCTAAATAAGGTTCGTGCCGAAAGGTCCCCAGGAAAAATTCCAACATTGGTGCAATGTGGGGGGGCTTCGGCTGCAGATCTATTCTTAGTGTCATAGAGCATTCTGGTGTGGTGGTGGTAGTCTTACCTCCAGCTTTAGAAGCCGCTATCCGGATAAAGCACCGAGCGTAAGTAAGTACTCGAGTACAAGTACGGTGGCTCGTGGGTGGAACCACGTGCTGGCGATATGGAGAAACGTGAAACATAACACCAGAGGCGTGCTACCGGTAGTATGATATGTTTAGTTCCATGTCAACTGAATAAACCTCTCGCCTCATGTCAATCTCACAAGCGGGTTCTGTGCAACGTCGGTTTGAATACCAGTTGACTAACACACCGTCCACTTGGATGGCTCTACTATACACTAAACCCCATGAAACCCAGCAGTAATGCGGTACAGTACCGACTGCATTAAAAAATGAAGTTGAAAAAGTCACAACCCTATGCAAACCCGACAAGAGTGCGGAAAAGAAAATGAATGGACCCAATACTCGCCAAATCAGAATGAAGGACAAAAACGCCATGCAATGAGAATAGCCCGAAACGATATGACCCTCCCAAACCAGAACCGAAACCAAGGACCGAAATCAAAGTGAACCCCAAATGAAATCACAAACCAGCCTCATCACCCTCAATGGTACCCACGAAAGCCCTTTTTACAAAAGCGTGCCAGATGCGATCCTTGAACCTATAATGATGATGTTTCCTGTTCTTGCGCCTCCCCTTCTTCCTGTCTTCCTCAAAGCCTCCACCCTCTTTAACATCTACTTCCTCATCATCTTCAACCTTTAGATCTCCCCACTCCTCAGCAGAAGCATCTATATCCTTCGTCTTGCCCCTGTCATCCTGCTTCTTCTTATTTCCTCGGAGAGTGGCGTCAACTATTTCCCTCGCAAGCTTCAAATAACTCTTGACGGTCATATCCTTAAGTTTATAGATTTTATCGGTCCTCGTGTCATACTCTAGCTCGTATCTAAACGTTCTATCTTCGGTGGAATCTCGCAACTCGAGGTGTTGATTATCCGCCTTCCTCTTGCCTCCATTAATCCTCGTAAGATTGGCATAATATTGGGTGATGCCAAGAAAGGTGAATGGCTGCATGGAATAGGCTGGACCGGGAGGTGCGGTCTTGGAAGGTGGATCAGGGGTAGATGGGTCCTTCTTTCTCCGCAAAGCCTGAAGATCGTCGCTGGGTTTAGCATTAGATCCTCCAACTACTACATTGACATCATCAAGTCCGGTAATGTTGTATTCGATGACTCTCAAGGTTGGGAAGTAGTTCGGTACAACGCTTGGTCCAACAATCGAAAGGACGTATCGCTCACCCCACCTGCCCCCAATCTTCTGAGAGTAGTCGGCGTTCTGGTTCTCGTCGAAGGAATCGTCATCGTCATCGCTTTTGCCAACAGCTCCGATAGGAGTGGGAAGGTAAGAAAACGCCTCTCTCAACGAATTGAGGTATGACTCTGCATTCTGGACGTTGTAAACCGGATTCTCCTCATCGAATTCCGAGGGGTCCATCTCGTAAGCAACCATCTCTTCAGCAGAGCGGCCGGGCCACTTCTGCTTGGGCTTCTTCTTGCGCTTGCTATCATCATGGGGTGGCTTGAGCTCGTCACTATCGTGAACCATAAAATGGTCTAGATTCATATGACTGGGATAGTGTTAGTGATGCGGGTTTGGACGGAAGATTGGAAGGCTGGGATGGGAGATCATACCCATAGATAGACCCCACGATGACATCACGGTATTGTTTAGACCACAAAACATACTTCTTCCAGCACCTGCAGGATTGTTTAGTAAGAGAGTCATATAGAAGTCAGGATGCTTACGTTTCGTCCCAACTTTGCTTTGTGCTTGTCCAAGCTGGGGGAACATGACCAATCAAAATGGCTTTCATCCCGATATCTCTCATCAATTGTAACTGGATCTTCAACCATTCCATTTGTTCATAACCTGGCTCGCCTTTGAGATCGCAGCCATCGACAGCGGCGTTGGAACCGAAGAAGTAGCTAAGGTTGTCGTTAGGAATCAAAGCCCAACCCTAAGAGAGAGAGATAAGGCAAACAAACATAGTGTTGAGCGAAACAACTGAAAGGCCGCCTTTGCTAGCCAAACCCATCTTACCGTTGGTTCCTGGCACGACTTGGGTCCAAAAATAAGCACCCTTGTCAAACACGTGATATCTGAGGGACAAATATTAGTTAAATGACTGGGTGGTAATGGATGATTAGTAATCGGATGGTCAAGTCATACTGGTCTTGTGGAATGAAATTCCTCCAGATATCCGAGAATTCGCGCGTAATTTTATTGGGACCGTCCGTCATAATGTTGTGAGGAAAGATATCGTTATTTCCAAGAGTCGGAACACTAAACACCAGTTTTAGAAACCACGCAAGAGTCGTAGAAGATGCCGGCTAGAGCAAGTTTTGTCCTAGAGGTGGTATGATAAGGCTTACATTGGGACAACTAAGTCATTTGTCGGGTCATCGTCACCAAGATTGTCCGGCTTCCCGAAAACGTCTATCATTCCGGCGGTAACACGCCGGTTCAACGCGAAGATTTGGCTGTCGCTCCGTGGGATATTAGCGTCATTGTCGTGTCTTGCAGAGTCGCCAGTCCAGATGACAAAGTCAATCTCCTATACTCCGCTTCTGTTAGCCTTTCGCTCCCCTGCTCAAATGCCAGGATTTCGCAAGGCGGAGAAACGGACATCTCTGAGATTCGCTTTAATCCAGGCGAAAGTCTCGTTCACCAAACTAAATGGAGTATCGCAGCCCGAGGCCCCGGCACCAAGGGCACCGGCATCTCCTTCACCACGGTGGCAACGCTCACTGGGATCAGAGCCCGTGAGATAGAATGGGTCAGGGTGAATGTCTGCGAAATGTTAATCCTAAATCATCCAATATTATCACTCACTAAATACGACAAGACAACTTACCAGTAATGTGCAAAAATCGCCCCTTCAACTTTCTAGCTGCGGGCTGAGATCCTGGCGCATCGTGCACTGAAACAACTTCGCCCGGGCCAAGGGGAATCTGATTCTGAACCGGAGTTGCCTCGACAAAGATAAAGACAAGAAAGCTCAGGGCAAAGGCGGTGGAAAGCCGCATTGTGGGTTTAGAGGACCTGGCAGTTGAGGTTTAACTGAATTTGTCGTCGCTCTTGGCTGGATGACGGGAGATATAGAGAGAGGGAGAGGGAGAGGAAAGGGCGAGAAGTGGTCAAAATAAGGGCGCCATCAAACTAACAAGGTGGAAATGATAACGGATGGTCAACGTCAACCGGTCAAGGGTTAATAGGAATCAGTATTATAGCAGTGTATCGGCCAAAGGAGGGTCAGTGGGAGGATAAAGAGGATCAAAAAGTAGGAGTGGTCTCCCACCTACGACAATGGAGGGGGGGCAGAATTCAGGGGAGTGGGGGGGAGAACATTTCAGGGAAAGGGTGGGCGCCGAATGCCCTTGGAACGGAAGTGCTGATCTGGGACGGGGCAGTGTAGTGCGGGGAGGCGGAAGGGGGGGGTGAGGGAAAGAAGGGAAAGAAGGGAAAGAAGGGATGGATGGGGCGGATGGGGCGGATGAGAAAGGAGTGTGGAGGGGTGATATCATCAGAGGCACCAAATTAGCCAGTCATAGTGAACGATGAACAAACGTGTGCACTAGGCCCTGGTCGGATACCTGGCCCTTGGAGGAGAATTGCATGGCAAGTGTGGTGAATGATGATGGTAAGTGAGCGGTACAGTACGAGCAGTCTACTTGAGTACGGTACTGTTTGTCGGCCTTCTGGCAGCGTCAGGGCGTTGATGACCTCCCATCCCACCAATCCCCTCTCATGGCACGGAGGCAACCACTACGCACAGTTCACTGTGCGTTTTAGGTCATCGCCTGTTGTGTAGCGAATGACGCAGTGCGGAAATTTGGTTGCGCGCTATTTTGTCGCCAACTGAACTTGAGCTCACTGGTCAGGGTCATGAGAAGGGAGGCCATTCGGAAATAAGCCTCAATGTTTACGAAAGCTCCGTGAAATCCGTTTCCGCATTCGAGAGTGCGCTTAACTGTGAGTTGGAGCTTGGCCATCGAGCTGACACGGCTGTCAGTAGCTGTTCTCCTCATATGGGTACAGCGCCAGCACGAGATGCCATAGAGTACCAGTACCGTACAAGTACAGTATCATACTCAGGCCGCCGTGGCCGGCCGCCAGGGAATATGCTCGAAAAATGCTAGGAAGGGCACACAGTAAGGAAGATGGAACCAACGGGGGGGGGGCTACAATCACCAAGAGCAACCCTTCATGCCTCCTCAACCTCCAACCATCCAACTACCGGTATCTCCCTCCCCCAAAGTGAAATTAAGGCGGCATAGGGTGCGGTACAAGCACCAGTACACGTAGAGTACAGTACGAGTACTGCGCTCTCCTGTGCTCCTGTTTCGCCTCGGTCCCATGGCGTTGACCCCCATCCTCACGCTCACGGCAGGAAATGTGGTTGGGTGGTCGCGTGCGGCTGCGTGCAAAAGCAGCACCTGCCTGCTGCCCTGCATGCCGCATGTCCTCTGAGGTTGGACTCGCCCAAATTGATTTATTTTCAAAATTCAGGTCGGGTCCCACAAATGTTTTGCGATCGGTAACCATCTAAAGGATCTGGAATATTTCTGATTCGATATATTGCTCACTTCAGCTCCCACCACACCCCGTAATACTATATCCCTTAAATACTCTGGCGCCTCTTCCTTTCCTTCTGCGAGCGATAAAGCCAGCAAGGAAATCAGGGTGGTTAGAGGACGACCGTTTGCCAGACCAAGCATTTATCTGTGATCTGTGCCGAAATCTCTGATTCCTCCCTTATCAGTTCGGGCTGAGCTCGAGAAATGTCGGAGGCATGTGTGCGCTGTGGTTTGTTTCAACTAGCAACCGAGTTATTTTGATCATCTTGCGAAGCATGCCTTCTCATAATTATCTCCAAAGCTGGCGGAAAGCTGGCGTGGCCTCAACTCTGACTGCCGGGAGTTTTGTGAGAAGTCTGGTCTCTATGGAGATGAGACCAACTTTCTGCCGATTTCACCCCACGGAGATGCTTCAGTTTTAGGGTGAATAAAGTTTAAAGAAGATAAAAGAAAAGAAGAAAAAAACTCTCAAAGAAATGGCTCGCCGGCAGCATACTGTAACTCTCCGCTGTAGCTCCGTGCTGACGATATGCGGCCTCCCGCCAATACTGTCGCCACCCATGAATGAATCTTAGCCTTCTCATGAAGAAGGCCTTTAAAGTCCATATCTCAGCCGTACTGAGGATACCTCGGAACATGATGAGGAATTTCACAACAAGGACAGCATGGCACACCTACGAACCGAGGAATGGCTAACTTAGTCTAATCTTCGAGCAGAGGACTGACAACCTCCCACTTGGGGAAAATCAATCCGAATCATCAAGGGGGAACAGAGATCCGAAGCCAACACCGCCGCGCAGATGGGAATAGCAATGGAAGCCTGTACGAGTACAGTAGCTGTTTGATCAGTACTGGTACTATTTTTACGGTATTATTGGCATGTTTAATTTCCTCACCCGGGCGCGCTATCGCCACAGTTAGCCGTGCTATGCCCTGATGAGTATGGAGATACTGTACCTACAATAGGGCGCGTTGATGTGGTGTTGTCTTGTGAGATGAATTCATGCTAGCCTCTGTTTCCCCTCCTCACACAGGATTGCATAAGTGTAGTGTTGGACTGAATGTATTTTGCACATTCAACCCCACAGATCCAGAGCCCAACCCCTGCCCCCCAAACGGCAGCTATCACACAAAACCCCACCCCCTCCACCCCTTTCCAGCATGTTATCCACCATGCCTATTGTAAAAGCAAGCAACTCGAGATTCCCATCCACCGCCGCTAATCCACTGCGTTTGCCAGCTATCTTCAGAATGAGAAGGATGTCAATCGGCAATTGTTTATTTTACTGTCATCAATTATTTATCCAATCCGATTTCATGTTTCGGCCGTTTATTGACATACGGTATCTCCCTGCTGCCCCTTAACTTTCACCGCCTGTTTTCCCCGCCTGTCGTGGTTGTCGGGGATGGCAAGTGGGAGAAGAAGGGTCCTGAACGTTTAGCGAAAAAGCAATGACTCGTGGTCTGAAAAGCAACGAGCTGCATTCGTCTTCCTCCACTCGCCTAGTACGTTCGCCTTACTATTTTCCTCCTCGTGAGTTCGGTGCATGGTACCGTGGTGGTATCTTTTTTCCTGCGACTTGATATCTGACGGGTAACTAACTAACTAGTCACTTCGCTCTCTCCTCCATACCCGTACTGCTCCTTGCAAAGTACCCCACTTGGCACCTTATTTTAACCCCGAGCCACTGGCGACACACAAGCACATCACACGCGGTACTACTCGTAGTACTATGATAGTACATGCTATGATACAACAACAAAGGCATAATTTTGCTTTTAGTGAAGCACCAATGGCGCTCCTACCGTACTCGAGTACTGCGCTTAGAATACCGGTACCAGCACGAGTACAAACCCAGCACCGTCACATTCTGGGGGTAGCAAGCAGTTCAGGTTACCCCCATTTGAGGCCTTTATTTTCCTACCCGCCACACAGACGAAGCCAAGAACAACTGAACAAATGAAGCAAGCCTTGTGCAGAAAATACACCAAATCCCTTCTAGATGGAGGAGATACCCGAATCGCTTGCAGAAAAAGCAAATCCTCATGTACCCCAGGTAAATCCACCACCGCCTCACCTCGTCCTTGGCTTTTGGTTTGGACCACAGGTACATCAAGCATTACGTATATTATTGACCGACAAAAATTCTCCAATACCGGTACGAGTAGTGGTATCACGATACTTCAATTACTTTTTCCTCCGCCATCTCCTCCTCCTGTCAGGATACCGCATTCCTCTTGCGACGACGCCCCTGTGTTCCTCCTCCACTCGACTGTTGTCTCGGGAGATCCTTCCAACGATTAATATATTGAATTGATAATCTTCCCAGCGCAGCTACGCCAGTCTACGATACACTGAAACTCCACACCAAGAACTACTTGTACGAGTGCAGTACCGTACCTGTCAGAGGCCCTTCCCTGCATAAGAGCCACAAATTCCTTCCGCGACTGGGCATCCGCCCTAAGCAGATCTGTGCACTATTCCTACAAGTAGACTACCACATACTTGTACCGTATCACACAAGCACAGTACGAGCACGAATAACGGCGACCGGCAAGAGCGAGGCTTTCTGCATCTCGGCTACTTCGCTAAAACTAAATATATAATTGAAACTCAAACATCCCCTGTAATGGTTCAGAAACCGGTCGGTCACGACGCCAAACCAGTCTTCCAGTCGAGAACAAAATTTGCGCAACACATGGCGGAAAACTTTTTTATTGTTTTTTTATTGTTTTTTATTGTTTGTTTTTTTAACCCACTACTCGAGTACCCCACGGTGAACGGAAGGAAGAGTGCGTGAGAAACAAGAGGCGACAAGGAACTAACGAACCAGACCAGCCATCTGGTTCTGAATGGAATTCACATAAGCAAGCAATTTGCTTTGTCCCGCGTACCGTAGTGCTATAATCTAATACCGGTACCGTACTCGAGTACCGTACTCTGTGAATGAAGCGAGAACAAGCGGCAGAAACGAGCTATTTTTGCTACCATGTGATTTGCTGTGCCTGGCGGTTGCCATGTCCGCATTTAAGCTCCCTCCACTCGCAGAGGAAGGAAGAGTTTGGTTGGCTATTGACGTCACTAGCATTGTTGTGTGTGGAAGGTCCATCCTTTTCTATGCAGGGTTTCCCCACCCTGCATGGTGTAACTACCCGGGCAGTTGGGTCTGAGTGATGATTCGGAGGACGGAATGGCATGAAATGAATGGGGGAGTGAGAGAGGGTGATTCGACGGGCCCAGATATGCTACCGGTTTAAGGAAATTGTCTGGGGAAGTTATGATTGGCATTTGTGTACGAGTAGAGCGCGTAGGGGGATGTAGTGTATTCTACTCGTACATTACAGGTGTGCAGAATTGAGGTGATGATATGGTGCTGTGTTTGAAGTGGGCTAAGTTGGACCTTACCTGGAGAGATGGATGCTCTGTAGACGATGCTATGTAGACTACCGGTAAGTGTGGGGAAGTGGATCAAGTGACGATGTACTGTACCGTACTCGTACAGTACGAGTACTCTAGCAGCAGTAGGACTGTGGTGAGTATAGTGCCGGTCACGGGTAACCTGGGTATTTTTCGTGAAAAGTTTTCCCAACTTTGAAGGTCTACTACTCCACCACAATATGACCTATATTTTTTTTAAGAGCGAAACCATATACTACTTGATGTACTCTATTAGTGGTCGCTCTTAAACCTGTGAAAAGAGAACTAGTTATGGAGTTATAAGGGTTTGAAGTTGGAGAGTTTTGTACAGGGGGTGAGGTGAATGTTACATACCAAAACCCCTGCTCCACCATCAAAACCCCTCTTTCCAGTACGAAAACCCCCTTCCCACCCCCGAAAAACAGGTCCCAAAGGCAGGGTAACCCTAATTTTCTCCAATATTCCCTTATATTTCCTGATTAATAAGCATTAAAATTGCCGAAAATGGTAACTGTGCTTGTTCCAGTTACCAAATCCGGAATCTTGGCATGATTATTCAGCACCCAGATCAATGTTACAGTACCCAGATTACCGATGACCGGCACCATACCACTCAAGCACTCGACCACCGGGGTACTGCACGGGCTGATCCTCTCGGTATTTTTTACCAAAGCGTCAAAGATGTGATGTATTTCTGCGGCCTCCTTACACGACTTGCGATTTACATACTAGTATTTAAAACGCTTTCAACCTATGCCCCAACTTGCCATTCATTATTCCTGAGCGCCTGCGGGAGGATGAAGAATGTTCCCACCACTGTTCCCAACTCTACCCTCTCGCTCAGCGCTTCACGAAGTCACTCCTCCTCCTTGGCCCCGACCCCTCCTCCTCCTTCACAACAGCTGCGGGAGAAAAAATAATTCCGGGACCTCATCTCCCAACGCAAGCTACGGTAATCCCGCGCCCTCATCTAATGTAGAGCGGATAGGTGTAGTTATGATAGGACAGCATAACTTAATTGGATTGAGCACCCTCATCGTATACCTACCACAACCTAACCTATCCATCCATCCACCAATGCGCAGGTACCAACCACCCTAACCACCTTACCCCGTCCAATCCCGAACCCGCCCATGGAGGGCCATCATACTGCACCCGGAAACTTCCGGTCGCCCCACCCACGGCGCGGCCAGGCACCAAAACAAAAAGAAAGAAAGCGCCACGCACGCAAGCAAATCTGCCGTTCGCATACCGACCCCACGTCAGGCTAAATGACAGCGATTGGACTGTAAGAATCGAAACGCTGGGACTTTGCGAGTTTATTTGCTGTTTCCTCGACGTGTTTGGTGGCTTTTTTTTGTCGCTGTGCTGTGGGTATTTATTTTTGGGCTAGGCAGATAGATACTCGTAGATAGAGACTGGTGGGGCCGGGGTGAGGTGCGGTCCCGCCGGTTGCGCAGAGGCATGGTGGAAGTGTTATTATGTATTGTGTTCTCGGTGAGGAGTTTTTTTTTTTTTTTTTTTTGATGAGTGGGCTAACTTTGGCTTGGTTTGGGGTTAATATGGATAGGTCCTGTATAGAATCCGGGGAAATATTTTTAAATTTCTGGGGAGTTCTTGACTTGAAGGTTTTGTGGATCCGCATGCCCTAGAGACTATTACCGCATTGCCTTCTGCTTTGAATGTCGAGACGGGAACTTGAAATTTGCGCAGAGCATGCATTATTGCTGGCTAATCCTCCTCTCAATCCCATAGGCCGGGAGGGCCTACAACACTCAGTTACCTTAATGGTATTCTTGTCCCTCAGCGCTCTCGTCTGCCCATGACCGCCTGTTGCATCCCGTCAATCAAATGGTTTCCGGTTTGTATGATCATTGGCGGGCGCAGGTCAGGTGCTTACGGTGATTAAATTTATAGAATTTGACAAGATGGATAGCAGGTGTTCCGTCTCAGCGGCTAAGGCGGCCTGTAGGAGGGTCATCCTGCCGACTGTGCGGAAGTTGGAAACCATTCCGTATGAGTTGCTTGGTGGGGCGGATGCCCCTCTCACGAAGTCAATGAGAGTGCACTTAGCCATTAGGCTTATCTTTTGCGAAAATATTAGCCATCTAGGGAGGAGGGAGAAGCGCAATACAAAGGGAGTACGGTGCACAACCGAATAGCGCTGTGCACCTCTCATTTCTCCATACGGCTCCATTGCTACGAGCCACAGCACCCAAGTTTCTGCTCGGTAGGTAACTGGAATACGTAAAAACCTTTTCTTGCCCAGGCAACACACGATATTGTTATGAAGGATCGTAGCCATCCTCGCTACTAATCGCATTTCTCCACCACTGGGAGAGAACACCGATTGGGGGTCTCGAATCATATTACATGATCAAACTGGGATAGCTTGTGTGGACAGACCCACGCCATCCTATTGCCCCACAAAGCATAACTGCCCTCCGGTACTTCCAGTCCGGTGGTCTGTAGCTTGGCCTTAGATTGGGAGCGAGTACGCAAGGGATTCTTGTATTCCAGTTCTGCTGCCGCTATGTATTTGGGTTGCGAGTGCAAGCAGTGCAGGTGTTGGAGCCTAAAGAATGCATTTATGATGGAAGCAATGCCTTATCGTGCTGAAGGATGGGCAACAACGCTTGGCGAATCGAAGATTACAAGTCCTGATTTTAATTGCCCTGTTACCGGATACACGGTATGAAGGAGGGGTTTGAAGAGAAGCATTTCTTTGTGATTATTTTACGGATATTGCTTGTAGAAACCCGGAGGCCTTTGCAAGAGGGAAAGACGCCTTATGGTAAATTGGTGATAGTCGGGTGCTGGAGTGCCGCGCCGTTAGGCCAGAGTACGAGTGCGATAAGGTGTCGTGCCATCGGAAGGACTGCAGAATGGTTAGTCAGCCGGGTAAGTCCCGCACTCAGGGGAACGGATTATCCACCGTGAGGCTGCTGTCGAGGCTCGCCGGAAACTCAACCTCGATTGTCTTGGGCTCCGGCGCCGTACCAATCCTATGACAGATCTCTAACTTGGCACCCCCGATGTCATGGAGAATGGTCCGCATGAATTGGCCAAGTGGTTTCCTGCTTGGGAGTCGGCTCGTACTAGCACCAGTACTTGTACAGCATTTGGACTGGGGGCATATTGTTGATCAAGCCGCAGCCACCGATCTCGGCATGGATCACGAAGCAACCTCCAAGAACGCCCAACCCCTTTCGCTTAACCACAGGTACTGTACCATAAATAACATCTCTTTTCTCTCCTTCTTCCTTTCTACAGACTTGCGAGATCATCGCACCCGCACGCGTTATGGATAGCCCGAGCTCTACAGGTAGTGCTACCGCTATCCAGCTCGAGAACCTACACCCCGTGCGGCCGAACCCGCCCTCATCCTGGCATGCCGCTCCATTGACGCCCTGTCCAGACTACTACTTAAGGTTCAGCCCGGAGTTTACTGCTAAATTCGAGAGTCTGGACGAGGATAGTGTATACACGAAATGTGAAGCTGCGCTTCTGGATCGCTCGACCAAGAACTTTATTGTCGATTTCGGAGGGGAGCCAGAGGTCGAGCATGGTGGGGCTTGGTGCGCTCTGGATCTCGACTCCTCGAACCCGGAGATCCTAGACAACTTAAAGAATCTTTTGAAGCAAGATGTAAGCTTCCACGCGGGAGATCTTCATTTCAAGGGGCTGACTTGTCGCAGAGACCGAGGGAGATACGCACTAGATGGATGTCGGTCATGTTTTATCACTCTGGTTAGGGCTCGGACTAATTTTGGTTCTTCACTAGCAATATATTCGCTCCGCATACACAGAGAGAGCTCGTCCACACGATTGCTGCTCATTATGGGTTCACTTCTCGACACACTAGTGTCCTCACAGCGCCGCCTGCTGAGCCTACTCCTACTCCTACCTATCAGAAATCTGTGCCTTCAATGAGAGAGAGATTATTCCGCCGACACCCCTCGGATCCCCCGGATATTGAAGATAGGAGCACAGCAGATAGGTATGCCAACCTGGAGGCAGTAGCTAATGCTACTAATCCCTTGCCAGTATCGGGGGCTAAGAGGGGAGGACACATGGAGATTGCGAGCAATGTTTGGCATTGGCATGCTGTTGAATGGGGTGGAAGATGTGAGTTTTCTTCTTCAGTATATGTTAGACCTCCGCTGATTCCTGCAGTCATGTGCATCGGATTCAACTCGCTGCATCAGATGCCTAAAAAGAAACCCCCAACCGGCGATAATGATGAGAACGGCAACGATGTCGATTCGTGGCGTGAAGAGGAAGATGGTCAGGCAGCCATGGATAAAGGGGAAAATTACCCCGATGGAAAACGACACTGGGTCTGGTTAGTGCTCTGCGATGATGGTTTGTTTGCGATGTCCCCGCTCATTTGCCTTATACTGATTTTCTAGGGACTGTCTTGAGTTTACATGAAGCCCCTGGAAGGGACGTTGGCGACCGAGAGCTGGCGATTATACGGAAAAACCTGGTCACGGTTTTCCGGTCGTTGTCTAGGTCCACAGCTGCTATGGAAAAAGTAACGAACTCTGTTCAAATGGGGGGTATGGACGAATTGCCTTTCAGGAGGAATTTCGCCGAGGGCGGTGGAAGCGAAAATGTAAGTACTTGGCGTTTGCCAGAGGTTCTGTGGGAGTGACTGACTATGGTGGTTAGGTCGAAAGCGGTCCGAGCCTCCTTTTCTATTATTTATTTGACGACTGGTATTCCTCCTTGGAGCTTGTGGTTGGCCGTGGGTATCCGTATAGCAACCGTATGTGCGAATTGGTATATTCTCCCCCTCCTCCCTTACCGTTTCGTCCGTTAATAGGCCATAGCGTCGTGATATGCAAAACAACCCCGAACTCTCCCAAATCTCCCGTCTCCACCGCCTCGCCCGACAGCTAGCAACTCTAAAGCGAATGTACGAGACCAAAAAGATAATAATCGACAATGTCCTGTACCGCCAAGAAAACTCTCACAAAAAGAACACCCTACAGTCAGTCGCCCCAACTACTCCTCCTGCCGGGCTCTTGCAGAGTCCCGTCGCTCCAATGGGAGATCCAAACGTCCTCGGCGTCCCGCTCAACCCCCTCGCTATTGCAAAATTTGAACGCCTGAGGGATAGAATAAAGCTCTATGCCCTCGGCGAGATCAACGACTGTCTACAGGAGAAATCAGAACTGGTGGATATGACGTTCAATCTCATTGCCCTGCGAGAATCGGAGTCAGTGGAGCGACTCACTCGTGTCGCTATCCTGCTCACGAAATTTGCGTTTGTGTTTGTCCCGCTCACGCTCATCACTGGGTACTTTTCCATGCAGCTGAAGGATTTGGAGGGCGTTTATACGCAGCGGGACTTTTGGGGCACCAGTGGAGTTTTCGTGTTCATTACTATTCTGGTACTCTATACCATCGGGAAGACCACAGACACCATGGAGGGCGCCAGAATGTGGAAAGGGTTTAAGGCTGTTTGGCTAGGGTGTTTAGGAAAGAAGGGAGTGCAAAGGGCGAGGAGGAGGAGTCGACAGTGGTGACCTACTCCACGTGGTTCGTGGATGAGACGATGTGTTATGGTGTTTAAGTGGGGGATTGTGCTGTTGGGGTTGAAATGGCGAGTAATGTGAGGGTTAGTTGAGCATGGCATGCTATGATATCCTGCAATCTCACTTTCTTTGGTCTAGTCTTCAGGTGTCGTGTCAGTTATTGAGTCTGAGAACATAACTTATGTGTCATGATAAACGTATATACAAAGCATACATCGTAGAGATTGCTTAATCGATTGTGTTTTTCACATCCTTACTCCTGGGCCACCGTGGACATCCGAAGAGGCGCTGACATATCCCGGAGAGATTAGCTTCGGAATACCTACACTAGTATGCCACTAGTCTATCTGAATTCTAATTGACCATCCCAATCCACTGCCCATTGGTGCGAGCAACTGTGTATAGTATAGCACATGCCTTGGGAACAGGCATGCAAGTTCCTAAACCGTAAATATGGATACTGCCGCACCATCTACACGGACGCAAACCAAAAGTACGATGTTTCCAGACAAGCCCCACCCCCCAATTCACCCTCGAGGATCATGGGAATCTTTGAGCGTGAATTGATTTTTCCTCTTCTGCGTCCACGTATGCTCAATCGCAATCGCAAACTCTGGATTTGGAGTCCACGAGTAAGCCAGAGCGTGGCATCATACCGGAAATTACAAGATTACGTTTTGGTCGTATTCACCGAGACCTGGGTGGATCTACATGGGGGGCGCTGTGGGTTCGTGTCGGTTAGTGGCAAAGAATATTGTATATAAGGTGTAGGGTGTCGAGGTGTTTTTGTTTTCTACCAATGGCATAAATTATCCGGTGAAGGGGGGATCCCCGCTCTTGGGGTTCTTCAAGGCTACATGGTGAAGTTGTGTAATAATGGGTTTCTTACCCCGCCTCCTAATGGAACCTAAGGAAAGCACGAAAGAAGAAAAGAACAAGAGTACAATCGCAATAGGCTCAAAGCTGAGCGTCGAAAGATGGAGGAACGGTGGACTAGATGGCTACCCCCCCCCCTTCTCTCTACCTAAAGACAGGCCAGGAGATATATATCTCCGTCTAGCTAACAACAACAAAACACTCCGGAAACGCAACAAACTCCAAAGAAACACATGCAGCTGACAAAGCCTGCTCATAAAGCCTATGCCCTACCGGTATACCTAATCGTCGCAAACTACAAAACCACATGCCCTATAACTGTATATCTCCTAGTCGCATACCGTACCCACATACCGTACCCGCATACCTGCGTATCCGCACAACTGCCTAACCGCATGCTCTATAGGCAATCAAACACCGCCTTCGGATAGTGAAATAAAGATGATATTATATTTATTCATGCTTGTCATTAACTTTAGTTGTTTGTGATTTTCTGTATGTTTGTGGTTTAGGGTTTCGTGTAGTAAGCTGAAGTGTTCTAGACAGAGATTGTATCCTTAAATTGTGGGGGGGGGTTTGTTTATTTATTTATTTGTTTATTTTCAAAAAAAAAAAAGAAAAGTAGGAAAACAGTCCCTTGTATGATCCTGCGCCCAGGTAAGTTAGCTTAACCGGGGTGCGAATGTGAACATATGCGCTTGAGTGTACGTGCGATAGCTGACCCTGAATATAGGTGTACATAGCCGTGCTCGGGAGGTAATGAGCACTAACTTAACTTACGGAATATCGGAACAGTTGCGTGGTGTTATTGTAGGTGGTTTATTCCTTCGTATCATCGCTAGTTGGAGGATGGGTATTCTTACAAGAGCTTAGGAATGGATTGGCTCTGGGTGGGTGATATCTGGTTTGTCTGTGGGGCTTTGTGAGGACACAGTACGGCGTGTTCTTGATATTCGGAGGCATTTTGACTCTTCTAAGGAGCTGGGGAGATGAGAGAATCCAGTGGTGCTCATGGATTCTCACTCGGGGGTGGGTGGTGGTATCTGTTGGTAAGGTTTCTTTCTCCTCTCAAATGCTGCCTTCAGCTAACTATACCTTCATTCCCAAGTCCGGTACAAGATTGAACTTCATTATACTTGCTTTATTATTTCTCTTGTTTCTATATGCTTTCTTGAATATCTTTGTTCTTTGTTGCGGATTTCTTTATTGCGGTATCTTGGTGGAAGAAGTAAGACTGGACCTCTTTACTAACTGGTCTTTATCTTTCCTATCATTCTTGTAATAGCTGTTCGTAATAATCAATGATCTTGGCTGTCTTCTATTACCACTTCTCCATTGAATCTATCGCGCATTGCAACAGTATCTGTTGAAAAATTGTCCAAAGGCTGAGGGATATACCGGAAGCATATGAGAACAAGAGATGCGCATGAACTTCATTCTATCTAAGATTATCAGGCAGAGCCGCTATTTTATGCAGTGAGGCAGCACTATACATCAGCAGCGGAGAAGGAAACAAAACGAAGAAAATAGAAGACAAAAGAAAGCAAATGAGGGCAGGATTACATATCTGGTCAACAGATCGAGGGATGATATAGGGGAAAGGTGAAATCCCCAACAAATAGAATATGGAGAACTGTAAACCGACACCAAGAGTGAATGACCGGCTTTGTCGTACTATGGACATGAAAGGTGCATATCCGAAGGCCCAATTTCAACAACATCTGTTAGAAGTCGCACGATAGAGGCAGGAGTTGAAGTACAAAGTAATGGGACTGATCAATGAAAGAAGGGAAAGAATAGTCACTGTCTAGCTTGATTGTCTATAGATGCGCCTAAGGCAGCCGTACTTATAGTGGTGCACAACATGAATGTACATCAATATGACTCTGGTCATTTCCTAGATTCTGACTTCCTAAGCGGCCAAGCAGTTGGCCCAACACTTCCGCATCTGCCATAACACTGAGGTGATATTTCCGACAGTATCTGATGGGGTAATCCGTAGGTAAACACTAAGGGAGATGCACAAGTGCCGTGCCTTCCCAGCTTCCGATGTAATCCTCCTCCTGGTGTCGAGCGATATCTGCAGAACATATACTCTTAAGTTAGGCTGTTGCTCCTACCTACATTTTTGGTGGGGTGTGTATTGTTTGGGGGGCTGGATTGTTTGGGTTGTGGGTTTTGTATTTGGTCTGGGCTTGTGGCTGGTTTGGGATGTATGGTTCACAAAGTATCATTCGGCGTCACAGTAGCTAAAAGTGTTGAGCATATTATGTAGATAACTACGCACTAAAGTTAGAGCGTTAGGCATACGCAGGCACACTTGCAATACTACGCACTATGGCATGCTAGCAGTACTCGTCGTGGGCTGGGCCGTCCCATGGTCTTTCAAGACCGCGTGGGCTTTCCCTCTGCCCACCGGGCCAGTGGGCTTGTGCACCTTTATAAAAAATTTCCCCTGCCGCGAAAGGAGAAATAGAGCAGCAGAAGGAGTGAGGGATTGCATGGTTAGGGTGTGCAAAGTCCTGGATAAAGTACTACATACTCTATTCCCACCACGCACCCTAAATTTTATGCAGCTCAAGATCTATTGGTTTGGTTACCGAGGGTAATATAGTGAGGTAATAATAACTTAAGATGTTTTGCGATCAAGCCCCTAGATTTTTATGCACTCTAGGACTTGCCTGGAATGTGCTTATTGAAATCTGACTCTTGATGGGATTAGTTTCCTATAATTTTCTTATCTAGATTTCATATGGAATCTCTGTGCTTCTAGATTTAAATTATAGAGGAGAGGAAGTAGTGAAAATATCTATATAAGAGTCTTCTGGGCTGACCCCTGAGGCTGGTGGTATTATGCCGAGAAGTTTCATCCGACACTAGGTCGGTTGCCATAAGGCTAGCCGAAGACTGCTCATACGGTATCTGTTGAAAATGGTGCTGCTCGCCATACTCTCTTGATACTTCCTTTGTTGTTTAGTTAGCTTCCGGGAGTGCGCTTGTTTGTGGCTTCGGATATGCGCTGAGGATTCAGGCGTATGGCTCCGGCTTCGGGCATAGGTTTGCTATCGGGTATGCGCTGAGGATCCGGGCATAGGTTTGTCTTCGGAGACTCGCTTTGGCTTCGGCATTTGTTTGGACGTTCGGGAAAGCATTGCGAATGCAGGAATGCGCGATATTTTTGGGATCGGGCAGCTTTCGGGAAAGCCGTGAGAAAAGCGGAAGCACTGTAAGGTTAGCTGGAAAGGGCTGGAAGCCCAGCGGTGGAAAGTGTTTGTTTTTCTTTGGTTAGCCAGGGTATGCTCACGGAGGATGGAGAGGCCCACATGGATATGATGTCTTTGATATATACTCCTGTCTTCGCCAGTTAGTCAGATAGAGCACCGAGCATCGAGAGCATTATGTTGAGCGTGAGCGAGCCCGTAGTTGTTAGTAAAAAGATTTTCCTTTGACTTGAGTGTGCGATCGTTATCGTTGTGAGTTGCTTGGCATTTGTTTCGTTTCACTCCTCGTCACTCGTCGTGCAATCGTATTGCTGCCGTTGAAGTTTAATAATGTCGAAGGGAATTTATTGAAGACGTTGTAATAACAGAGCCAGAATTGCCTTCTTAATAATGCGAATAAAGCATACCAAAGGCACGCAGGCCGTAGCTCCTCTAGATAGCTCCAGTCTGCCTTCCAAAATCTAGATTTTATTGTGAAAGGGAAGACTGTCAGTGTTATCTGACACGGTGTGTGCTGCCTTATGCCTACAATGTGGTTTTACACTTTCTTTCTTGCTTGTTGGGAGGAGACTCCTAAGTTATAGTCTGGCTAGATTCTGTAAACCCTACGAAAGGCAGAATACAAGTCAGGGAAAGGAAAATTTGCAAAATACCTCAACAGGCAACAAACAACAATACTGTGCTTATGCCTACGGCGGGTCGGGTAGACATTGAGTGCAGAAAAAAGTTAAGCGAGTGGTTGGCAGGGAAAGGCTGGGTAACTGAATGGGTGATGAAAATCTAAGATGTCTAGTCTGAGCTACTAGTGCATGATCGCGAGTCCTCTCTACCTTGAGCAGCCAACCAACCTGAGATCTACGGGTAAAAAGACTAGTGAAGAGCGAAAATAAGTGATTGTACTAGGTGATCTTTATCTAGCTTTAGTCTTTTTATCTCTTATTATTATTCCTTCCTACTCTAGCTATTTTTTTCTACCCCTTCAGTTACTCCTCAAAGGCGTGGTTGACCTAAGAGAGGTAACGCGAAGGAGTGTGTGCTGATAAATTAGGGTTAAGCCCTAAAAGCAAAACAAACCCTTTGTCTATTGCTAATATTAATTGCAGGATTTTGCCAAGAAATTGCCAAGAACTCTGATTTCTTGACACTAGTAGGACACTTTACACCTACCGGCACTTTTTAATAGAAGAATACTATTAACTCATAGAGAGGTGCGGAATTTTGCCGAGATATTGCCAAGAACTCACATCTCTTAAGTACTAGTGGTAGTATATAAGCTTAGTGTTGCTTTTCAATAAATTACAGTCTTTTTTTTTTTTTTTTTTTTTAAATCAATTGCATTTGTTTTATTAAGGTACAAAGAAGGCGTGTATCTTATCAATATGGCCAATAAAAACCCTTTCCTCCACACCCCAGGAAACATCCAAACACCCAAGTCCCTCTGGTATGAGACCAACCGCACATCTTGCCCGTTGCCCATCTAGATCCTATGAACATACTTGTACATATGAAGGAAACAAACAGGAAAGAAGCAAGCAGGAAGGTGAGAAGAACCCTTAGTGACATCTGCAAAATATGAACAAAGGGAATGAATGAACCCCTGATAGGGGAAAATTACATTTGATAAATGATGCAGGTCAGCCTAAGCTAACAAGTGGGAGTGAAGACTTGCATGCCGGAGGGGTGCTAGGGGACGAAGCGATGCCTAGTGGCAGGATAGAAATGGTGGATGGAGGGGACATCGGAGAGGGGTCCCTGGAGGGTGTGCCAAAGCGGCATTAGTGACGGCCAAGAGGACAGGCGTAACCAAGGCGTGTTTTGGTATAGCGACCCAAGATCAACTGCAGGAGGGGGGACAGCAGTAGCATGCGAGCCAGGGTGGGGATGGGGCAGTAGGGTGCCAGCCAAGAGGGCAGTAAGGTGCCAGCTGAGAGAGTAGGTGTAGCTGTAACCGAGCAATGGGACGAAAACCAAAGAGGAGGATAGAGGAAGAGGTAGACCCAGACGCTAGAAATGACTGACTAGAGTAACCACGGCTGATGCTTTTCCGACAGTGGAATGAGAGATGAGGCCGTGACATTACTAACCGAAGCGTCCCCTGACAGGGTGGACATAATTGAATGGTGAAGTACTTCACAAAGGGCTTAGGAGACAGCAGTGCCGACTGTAAATGAAGCAAGAGGGGTTGCTGACCATTCAAAATCCTGAGTGAGGTACAAAGGAAGTGCGGGGTAAGGGGGAGGACTGAACTTCATGAGTGGGAGTCAATGATGAATGGGAACAAGAACCTCATGGAGGAAGGGGCATGACCTCTAAGGGAGAGCAATGGTGATAGCATCACTCCCCTAGGCAGAAGCCATCAAGGGGGAGGAGAGGGGGGTGGGTGGAAGTGACGATGATTTCTCATGGTGTTGAGATTTCAATTGCCGGAGGTATAAAGGAGATGGTTTGTGTCAATAGATTACCGGTGTTGACTCTTGTATATAGCAACACAATCTTGCTAAGAAATTGCAGAGAAAAAAGCTAAAAACTTACATTTCTTTGAACTAGTACTAGTAAGTAAACTTACTCTTACTCTTTAAGAGAATACCGGTGTTCACTCTTGTTGGTAGGAATGGAATTTTGCCAAGCAATCGCCCAGAAAAAATCCAACAACACATATTTCTTTATACTGGTATGTAATCTTACTCTTGCTTTGTAAGAGAATACTGGGATTAACTCTTGTAGGTAGAAACAGAATTTTGCCAAGAAATCCCTGAGAAAAATGCTGAGAACTCACATTTCTTTGGACTAGGACTGGTATTTGATCTTACTCTTGCACTTTAAGAGAATACAGGTATTAACTCTTGTAAGTACAAACATAATTTTGCTGAGAAATTACCAAGAAAAGGCTGAGAAGTCACATTTTTTGAACTAGTACTGGTATGTAATCTTACACTTGCTCTTTAAGAGAATACCGGTGTTAACTCTTGGAGGTAGAAACTGAATTTTGCCAAGAAATCGCTGAGGAAAAGGCCGGAAACTCACATTTCGTGGGACTACCGCCAAAGCTTTAATTGGACACTATGCTATGAAGTCGAAATAATGTATAAAATTGGAAGTAGTGGAAATTAGTGTCTTGGAGATCATTTTAGTACAAAACAATACGAGAAATCAGAGACATTTAGGATTACCAAAACCATATCACAATCACATCTGATTGTAGATCATGGGCGAAAGAAAAATGTAAATAAAGAGGAAAAAAGATAGTATATATAAAAATTAAAAAACTAGATACAAAAATGAGCAGAATTAAAGTACTAAATGACTTCTCAACTATGTGGCCGAATCCTAGGGCAACTAGACCTTCCCCTCCTCTCAACAGATAAGTTCTACGCCGGGATTAAAATAAAGTGAGGACCGAAGAGGAAACCTCTAGCTGAAATTTCCCGAATGGCAAAAAAGAATATTGAAAAGCCCTATTAATCTTACACAGTTAGCTTTAAGCTACGTGTACTCTCTTACTGGATGCAAACCCAAATACCTTATTGCTCTATAAAGGTTCATGAGCCAACTCAAGAGAAGGTTGCTTACCATTTCAAGGTGCCTGCTGCCAACGTATCAAGATGGAGGAAGGAGGAAAAAGAAGGGAAGTTTGCTGCTATGCGAGCAGACCTAAGGAGTGCTTGTGGAGGAGGGAGAAGACAGCATTGTGTGGAGATGGAAAAGGAGTTGTTTCAGCAATTCCGGTAGCGGAGGGCGATGGGAAGGCCAGTTTGGCGAAGCCGGTTCCAAAAGGTTAGTAAAGAACTCTGTTAAAAGAAATATCCTACCCGGAGCCCAGAGGAGGTGAAGTTCTCCAATGGCTGGTTTCAGAGATACCTAGGATGGCATCAAATTAGCCTTCGCTTCGTTACTAATAAAGCAAGTTAGCTTCCAAAAGATTTTGGAGGAGCGATACTTAGCTGGTTGTAATTTAATAGAGGCAATTCACAGTACTGCTCTAGTGAGATGAAAGTACGGCCGGGTAGCGAACAGAATATAACGCAGTGGGCTGGTCAATATATGTTACAAAATATTTGTAACATGGACCAGAAACCACTGTCCTTTGAATTTATGGATGATCAGACATACAATCAGATAGGTGAAAAAACCATCTGGATTCAATCCAGTAAATATGGATTGGATAAAAGACAGGGAACCATACAACTTACCCTCTTTGCAGATGGGGTTCCCCACCTTAAGCCCCTGATCTATTTCAGAGGACAAGGTACTGGACCTACAATTGTGAGTGAGCAGAGACAATACGACAATTGGGTGATTGTAAAATTCAACCCAACTACCTATGTGTAATGGGGGCACGCTATAGAGAGGTGAACTCTAAGATTGCGACCGCACCAAACACTCAAAGTAGAAGATAAAGATGAGATAAATAATTGAAAAGAATCAAACAGTAAAACTTAATATAGTTAAGCTCAATGCTTCACTCAATTTAGTTCTCTCAAGGAAAAGTTGTTTGTCGAAGTAGAATGCCAAACGCTTAAACTTAAGTAGATATCAGATTAAGCCTTTGACATTCACCACTACTCCGACCTTGTGCGAGCACCCTGTCCTGGTCAGGGTTTGTCCAAGGTCTACCCTCCATCAGGAATTATCCTGCCAGAAGTATCAGACCAACTCAGGCACACTTAACTCCGTCAATAGGATATGAGTTTCTGCAATACATCTCCAATACAGCTGCAGGTGGAAAAACTCTTCCTATTGAAGGCATACTAATGGCTAACTGTTATGACAACAACTGGAGTCAATACCTAGGTGGTAGACTCACTGGCCCAGTGGTAGTTTCGTCTATACAAGCTATGTAGTCCATTATTTAATCTACCCAACTATTCACGGTAATAATTGGACATGCAAGCTTCCCCCGGTGAGATGTAGCCAATGGTTGGCTAGATGGACACTACCCATAGCCAGCCTCTTAGGACATACTCTACCATGATAAGACTCATACCTCTAGAGTCCATTGACAACGCATTGTCATACTACATATCAAGGGGAGAAGGTCCCTGCTGGTTACTGAGGTGTTTGTCCCAAAAGTGCCCTGGCCTCCTTGGACGACCTAAGTACCACTAGGAAGACTACCCTACTACCTGGAGGCTAAGATAGACTCCTAGGTGCCGAAGAGTTCTGATAGGGGTGACTCCCATATTGGCGGTTACTCATACTCCCGTTATATAAGCTGGGAACGACATTCAGTCGGACGGACAGCGACGACATATACGGTGTTACGGCAGCTGCTCCAATGATCTCTTTTTACTAGCAAATGAGCAACTATGTAGCCGTCTGCCGATGACACGCCCTCCTAACACTGGGGCCAGAGAGGGGAGTTAGCAAATCCAGCCCAAGTTCAATAGCATGTTCGGGCCACCCTTACTCAGGCATGGGGCCTCTCCGCGCAGATGTGTGTCTGCTCATAAACATCTAAGAGCCTATAGAATGTGAGACAATCAACCTTTAAGTTCTAGGATGACTTTGCCGGTGAAGGTAGGGTAACTTGGATACTTTAGTAGGGTAACTGAGTTCTCTTGATCTCGTACCCATGGGACCTATATGTGTGTAACACCCACTTGTTTATCGCCTACTCGATTCCTCTTGAATCTTTCAAAGTGTAAACATTTCGTGTAACGCATAAAATAACTCTGCCGCCTTGGAGAGTTGAACACATGACCTTCTACCAAGACACGTGACCCTTAGCAATTAGCCCACGGCTAACCAGCATTCTTGTATACCAAGTATACTAGACCATACCACCTTCGGTTACCACTTGTTATACCATTTGGGGTAAGGTGGTAGTTATTGTAGCTACCTATCGTAGGGTCGTTACACTATGCCAACTCGAGCAATTTGCTCGAGTGGCTTGAGGAGCAATTGATTCCTGTACTCAATGGTCAGCCTACACTTCTTGCAATAGATCTCTTTTCTGGACACAGAACAGAGGAGGCGGTGGATACTTTCTGGGTCCATGATAGTAGTCTGAGCATTATTCCCAGGGCCTGTACTCGCCTAGTACAGCCCCTGGATATTTCCATTAATCGTCTATTCCAGGAGCTATGGCGGGTTAGTACTCAATTCATCAAAGAAGTTAGAAAGGAGAACATATCTGACCTGATAACTTCTATATATAGGAGCTGATAGAAGAGAGACTTAGCGATATCCTCTGTCTCCTCGACAGCTCTGGCTATTGAAATCTCAAAACTATGAGAAATCATCATCACTTGCATCCACCCCCCTCTCCCAGACACACTACATTGCCTCTGTCTAGTGAAGATACTTCTGTCCCCGCTTCCTTTCCCTTCTGATGGTCAGGCCTGGCAAGCACTTCCTAGGGGTTGGTTGAGTCTCCATTCACACCATCTTCTCCGGGCTCGCTTAGGCAGCTCTTCATGGTTGGGAACACCTCACCCATGAACAGTCAGTCAGTCTGTCTTTAGTCTCGAGTGATCGGTAAAGTAGTTGTGTAACGGGGGCATCCTATAGAGAGGTAAACTCTAAGGTTGCGACAGCACCAAACACTCAAAGTAGAAGATAAAGATGACGTAAAATTCAACAGAATCAAACAGTAAAACTTAATATCGTTATGCTAGAAGCTTTACTCAATTAGTTCTCTTGAGGAAAAGTTGGTTATCGAAGTAGAATGCCAAACGCTTAAACTTAAGTAGATATCAGATTAAGCCTTTGACATTCACCACTACTCCGACCTTGTGCGAGCACCCTGTCCTGCTCAGGGCTTGTCCAAGGTCTACCCTCCATCAGGAATTATCCTGCTGGAAGTATCGGACCAACTCGGGTACACTTAACTCTGTCAATAGAATATGAGTTTATGCAATGCATCTCCAATACAACCGCAGGAGGAAAAACTCTTCCTATTGAAGTCATACGAGTGGCTAACTGTTATGACAACAACTGGAATCAATACCTAGGTGGTGAACTCACTGGCCCAGTGGTAGTTTCGTCTATACAAGCTATGCAGTCAATCATTTAATCTACGCGACTATCCAATGTGATAAATTGGCATACAAGCTTCCCCGGTGATATGTAGCCGATGGTTGGCTACATGGGCGCTACCCATAGCCAGCCTCTCGGAACATACTCTACCGTGATAAAACTCATACCACTAGAGTCTATTGACAACCTATCGTAATGCTACAAATCAAAGGGAGAAGGTCCCGGCTGGTTACTGCGGTATTTGTCCCGAAAGCACCCGGGCCTCCTTGGACTCTCTAAGTACCACTCAGAAGACTACCCTACTACCTTTAGGCTAAAATAGACTCATAGGTGCCGGAGAGAACATATATGGGCGACCCTCATATTAGCGGTTACCCATACTCCCCTTATATATCCTGTGAACGACATTCAGTTAGATGGATGGCGACGGCATATACAGTGTTACGGCAGCTCCTCCAGTGACCTCTTTTTACTAGCAAACGAGCAACTATGTAGCCGTCTGCGTATGACGCGTGGTCCCAATGCTGGGGCCATCGGGGGGTGTTAGCAAAACCAGCCCAAGTTCAATAGCATGTTCAGGTCACCCTTACTCAGGTGTGGGGCCTTCCAGCCCAGTTGCGTGTGTGCCCATGAATATCCAAGAGCCTATAGAATGTGAGGTAATCGACTTTTAAGTTCTTGGATGACTTTGCCGGTGAATGTAGGGTAACTTGGATTCCTCAGTAGGGTAACTGAGACCCATGGGCATAATGGCCAAATTCCCAAGGTAGGGTAACTTTGTTCTCTTATGCCTGTAACCCCTCTGCCAGTCCTCCAGTCGCCCACAAAAGTTGTCTTGGAGATCCATGTAACGTTTCCACAATTTTCTTGAAAATATGCGAACATTCTCCTGAAAGGTTACCCTGCCTAACTGAGTTCCCAAGGCTACTCTACCGTTCCCTGGGCCTTGCCCTAGGTGAACCAGCATTCTTCTATACTAGACCATACCACCTTCGGTAACCTCTTGGTATACCATTTGGGCTAAGGTTGTAGTTATTGTAGCTACCTATCGTAGGGTCGTTACAAGTTGTCCCTGGTGGCACTGCTCTCTGGTATTGCACTATCTCCTTTGCGCTCTGCTTGTACGGTTTGATTTATTGAAACATCGTGACCTCGCTTCTGTCCATCTTCCTCCACTTCCCTTGTTGGTTAGCCCTCCGCCCTTCTCATCTTGGATGTTTGGATTAGCTGGCACCCTACTGGTTGTGGCTTGACGCCCACACACAGACCTTTGTTCCCTTCTGATGTCCTAGGACTAGGGGGGCATGTTTAAACCTTTATTTTATCCGAGGCCGCTTTCCCGAGATAGCTGACTGGATCTCCCTCCGACTGCCACAAGCCTTTCGTCTTTAGGTGACACTTCCCTCGAACTCGGTTGTTCTTCCTGAGTCTTCGCTGGCGGGGCTATATGCCTTCAGGAACATTTTCCCCTTGTTGTGTTCCAGAGACCCAACATACAGGAGTCCCTATTTTTTGGGAGCTGGGCCTGGTGGGGTTTTACTACGGTTGAGCTTATAGGTAGTTTGACTTGGGGGAGTGGGTTTGTTTTCCTTGGTTGGCAGTGTCTACTGTCAGTTGGGAATGTTTTTCTTTTAGGCTAGGCTCTTGCGGGGGTTTTTGGTTTGTTGTTTTCAGGCCCATATTCTTATCTCCTTGTAGTTCTACATATAGTACCTGGCGGAGGTTTCATTGTCGGGCAGGGTCAGAGGGTTTTAGCTTGGGGATCGTGGGATGGACTGTAGTTGAAGGTTTTGGAGCGCATGGCCCTATATGGTGTCCGAGTTCCATTGTACCTATGACCGTGGGTTGTGCACATTTGTGCCTTCTGGTTCCGATGGAAACAATTAATAAACTAGATAAAAAAAAGAAACAAAAAAGAGAGACTTAGCGAGATTGAAGAGGAGGAAGAAAGAATTTTGGGGGAAGGGGGAAGACTGACTGGGAGTATGGTAGGGCGGCGACGAATTGCAGTTACCTGGGCGGTGGGGGAGACGTGGTAGAAGTTTTCTATCCAGAGAGTAGAAGTGTGTTAGGCAGAAGCCTATCTCAAAGTCTTGCGAGATAACTCAGGCCGATAATCTTAATCTTAGACAGAGATTGTCTAGGAAGGCTCAATATCTAAAATACAGATGGATAGAGTGATAAAATATTTTCTAGCGTAAACAATTGTATATTGATAAGATCTCTTCTCTGTTGCTTGATGATGTTCAAATAGCTTGGGAGGCACCTCAATATTTATATGCCGCATCTGGGTGGTCGCAGACTACATCTAGTTCTCATACTAACTAGTACCTGCTAACAAACTCTAGCTTTTTCTGAAAGTGCGAACACTATTTGACTCTGACAATCCTGTTACCTCATTTGACTTCCGAATCGCAACAGCATGAAGTTTCCAGATGGTGCTCCCACCCATCAGTCCATTTGTTACGATCCATCTTCGTTAATATGGAGTTTTGCTTACCACCTGCATACGTGAAATGGTCTCCATGATCCAACGAACAAAGTGGCCAGCTTTGTTGTTGAACCTCTCAGCATTGCAGAAATATTCTGCACCAGACAGCTGCAAGGCATAAGATAGACTTATCCCAACCATCGCACCAATAGCGATTATCTCTCCATAGTTCTATCGTTATCGTAGGATTCCGTCAGTATCTGAAGGATACCAGTGATGTACATGAGTGTGAGTATGCTTGATTTCTCAAACTACTTCATCCAACAACACCATTCACTTCTGAAACTTTCATTGCGGGAGTGTGGAGTATAGAATGTGTTGCTTAACGATTGTCCGTAAAAACGTCCCATTAATCAGTGACCATTTTCGCAACTCGCCTCTTTAGTGCTCAGTAACCTGATGCGACGTTGACCGATTTGGCTCAAACCACTTGCATAAGCTCTCCAAAGGCCTTCCCTCATATATCCTGCAAACAGGATCCGGTTGAATGGACGGCTGCGACGTATACGGGGTTATGAGGAGGGTTCCACTGACCATGTCTTTGGTGAGGGGACGCAACTACGGCGGCGTCTGCTGTTGTAGCACCGTCCCAATGCTTGTGTGGGAGGGTGGTGTTGGTAGTCACTTTTTGAACTCAGAGCCTAAGGTAGGGTAACTATAGGTCTTTATTCACTAATGGAAGGCTACGCCTTCCGGTATACCTAACAAAGTGGTTCGGCCCGTGTTTCAGATTATTGGTCTCTCACTCCCAATTGATGAGAGTGAAGACTATAAGTTATCTATCAAGGAGTTAGCAAATGAATTTCTTGTAGAGGGGTTGAAGGAATGGGAAGTGGGAGCAGTGGGGTGGAGTGAGGAGGGAGAGAGTATTGAAGGGGTTAGTGGGGAGTATATTGTGGTGGTTGATCAGGAGGAGGTTGAAGACCTCGAGGAAGAGATAAATTTTCACTATGAATAGATACCAAGAGTTAGTGAAACCCATATTGAGTAATATATATGATGATAGCTGTGCAAGACATACTTTATTTTAACTGCACAGCACATGATCCAATTATTCAAGTTTTTGCGCTATTAATCGTATGTAATCTTACTTGTGCTCTTTAAGAGAATACCGGTGTTAACTCTTAAACGTAGGAATGGAATTTTGCTGAGAAAACGCTGAGATAAAGGCCAGGAACTCACATTTCTTTGGAATAGAACTGATATATTACCTTAGTCCTACTCTTTAAAAAAGATACTGGTGTTGACTCTTGTAGGTAGGAATATAATTTTGCTGAGAAATTGCCGAGAGTTCTGACTATCATTTCTTCCCAATACCAATATCCTTTGTGGTAAGTGAAATGCATAATATTTAATTATCTAAAATTACAATACTAATAAACTATAAAGATGACCTCACTGCTTACCTCCAACGATATTGAAGATTATATTATTAAGCATCATGAAGCTTTACTAGCAACTTCCGCAGATAGTGAAGACTCTGGCATTTTAGAATACTGAAGCAGATGATATCCCTCAAAATCAAGACCATGATTATCAAGAGTCTCTCTCTACAACCATCAATGCTTCTTCTTAGTCTGCTATCAATATTTCTTCTCTTCAATAAAATGGAATCACTCTACCTACTCCACCAGATTGTCCTCCTTATTTTCACTGTGATCCAGTATAGCATTGGGATGTATTTGATTCACCAGTCAATAGTGATTGTGAAGAGAGAGAATATTCTGATGACTCTGAAGATGGTGCTATTCCTAAATTCGCAAAGGTGGAGAACAAGGAAACTAAGAAGAAGAAGAGAAAATTCTATGAGGAATGAAGTATAAAGCAGAGAAAAGAGCAGAGTATAAGAAGGCAAAGACTAAAGAGGCCTTAAAGAGTACGTTAAAGATTGAGGTTAAAGAAGGTGTCAACTTTCATGCATTAAGGCGCAGATCAAGAGGGTATCAGCCATCTAGCTTTTTGGAAAGGTGTAATGGGGGCACCCTATAGAGAGGTGAACTCTAAGGTTGCGACCGCACCAAAACTCAAAGTAGAAGATAAAGATAGAGTAAATAATTCACGAAGAACCAAAATGGTTAAACTTAATATCGTTAAGCTGAAAGCTTCACTCAATAAGTTCTCTCGAGGAAAGTTGGTTATCGAAGTAGAATGCCAAACGCTTAAACTTAAGTAGATATCAGATTTAAGCCTTTGA
>Ga0307509_10001342_pt1 | contig 41683 bp, 45 predicted proteins | sample 10_EM_MG_FD_202245 | JGI IMG/M metagenome (GOLD analysis project Ga0307509, IMG submission 202245) | Populus trichocarpa ectomycorrhiza microbial communities from riparian zone in the Pacific Northwest, United States - 10_EM | ecosystem: Host-associated > Plants > Roots > Unclassified | place...
TTTGGGTGGTGGCATGATGAACACCCCCTCAAAAATATCACAAACCCACGTAAATGGGTTTTTGAAGAAGCAAAGTGCCACACTCATATAGAAGATGAGGCGGTGGCGGATATGTTTGAATGGGATGAAACTGTGGCTTACGACGAGGAAGCACACTATGTGGGACGGATAGAACGAGAGGAAGAAGGGGGAGTACAATTGGACACGCTGCGAAAACCATATTGGCGGTACAAGGCGCTTTTTGAAGAGAAGAAAGCAAAAATGTTGGCGCTTGGAAGGACTTTCGATCACGCCATCAACCTTAAAGAAGGGGCTGAACCCCCATGGGGTCCAATTTATCCAATGTCGGCACACCAGTTAAACGAGCTGGATAAGTACCTCAAGAAAATGATGCCTGAGGGAAAAATAGGTGACAGCGAATCCCCTTATGGCGCTCCAATCCTCTTCGTTCCAAAACCAGATGGAAGTCTACGACTATGCGTAGACTATAGGAACCTCAACAAATTGACGATCCTGAATAAATACCCCCGGCCACTCATGGATGAACTCCGAGACCGCGTTGCTGGAGCAAAGGTATTCACCAAACTTGACCTAAAAGACGGATATCATCTTATTCGAATGAGGAAAGGCGATGAGCATAAAACAGCCTTTCGTACTCGATACGGTCAGTACGAGTACAAAGTCATGCCTTTCGGGCTGGTAAACGCTCACGCAACGTTTCAGACAATGATGAATAAAATCCTCAGGGAATTCTTGGACCACGGAGTAGTCGTCTATCTAGACGATATCCTAATATACTCCGAAAATACAGACGACCACATTAAGCTAGTCCAAAAGGTCCTAGACCGACTCGAACAACACGACTTGGCAGTCTCGTTGAAAAAGTCGGTGTTGCACCAAGAGGAAGTCGAGTTCCTGGGGTACATTGTCAAGACAAGCGGTGTCACTATGAGTGATAGGAAAGTGAAAAGCGTTCAAGATTGGGCACACCCAAGGTCGGTTAAAGAAGTTCAGATCTTCATTGGATTCGCAAATTTTTATCGTCGATTCATCAAACATTTTTCAAAAGTTTGCAAGCAAATAACCGAAACGTTAAAAGGAAACCCAAAGGACTTTCACTGGGGAAGAGAGCAGGAAGAGGCGTTTGAGGAGTTGAAGAAGAGGTTTACAACGGCACCAATTTTATCGAATTTTTACCCAGGGAGGAAAACGGTGGTTGAAACGGACGCAAGCGACTTTGCGCTTGGATGCGTCTTGTCTCAGTACCAAGGGAGACGGCTTCACCCAGTGGCCTTTCATTCCCGAAAATTGAACAGTGCGGAAAGAAATTACGAGATACATGACAAGGCATTACTCGCAATAATGGAAGCGTTAAAGGAATGGAAAAGGTACCTCTGGTGGGAAGAAGAACCCGTAACGGTATACACGGACCACCCAAATTTACAATCCTTTTTGACCAAAAAAGTCTGGAACCAGCGACAAATTCAATGGGCACAGGAGTTGACAAATTACAACTTCAAAATAGTCTACCGACCGGGAAGTAGGGGCGGGAAGCCCGACGCGTTAAGTAGACGGCCGGAGTACCGTCCTGAGGAGGGAGCTCGTCACAGTGAACAGTTGATTTTGAAATCGGAACATTTTCAAATTTCCGTGATTCATCAAAAACGAAACGCAGAAACAGCCCTCGTCCCAGAAAAAAGCGAACATACAAGCCTCAGGATAATGAAACTTTCGGACAAGGCTATAATCCCGACGAAAGGATCACGGTTTGCGGCTGGTCATGACATCTACGCCCGGACAGACGGCCTGGTACCAGCAAAAGGACAGACAATGGTTGAGACGGGTATTGCGATAGGATTGCCGGAAGGAACCTATGGAAGGCTAGCCGCAAGAAGTGGTATGGCTAGCAAGATGGGAATAGCAGTGGGCGGTGGTGTAATAGATACAGATTACACCAGGGAAGTCAAGGTCATACTTCGAAATCATGGCGAGGCGGACTGCGTATTTAAAACAGGAGATAGGATAGCACAACTCATAGTTGAGAAAGCTGCCAATACCGACGCCATGGAAGTAGACGATTTAGGAATAACCGAGCGAGGAAAAATGGGGTTCGGATCTAGTGACATGAACCCCAAGCGATTCATCATGGCCAAAGAAGAAAAAACCAAAATATGTTTCCTCCACGCGGACAGAAGCAAAAACGAATTCTTTAGCGCAGCTGATATCGGCTACCACCCTCGGTTAATGAAAGAAAAAGAAATGTTATCAAGCGTTCACGTCAATGCAGCCCTAACGCGAACAATGAACGATTCATTTCTGGACAAAATTAGAGTGGCTGGCAAAGAGGATGAGAAGTGGCAGGACCGAGGCCGTGAACTGGTTAGGTTAAGAGAAAGTGGGAAAAAGATGCCGGACGAATGGGTAGAAAAGGACGGGTTACTATTTCCAAAAATCGGTTGTACATGCCTGAGGACGAAGCCTTTTAAACCGAGATAGCGCAAGGCTGTCACAACTCATTAGTAGCAGGACACTTCGGACAGGAGAAAACGATGGAGATAGTAACGAGGGACTTTTACTGGGAAAAGCTCGCAGATTGGATCAGAGACTATGTACGATCCTGCGACGAATGTCAACACAGTAAATCCCCAAGGCATGCCAAGTACGGATTACTTCAACCATTAGAAGTACCTTATGCTGCCTGGTCCTCCGTATCAACGGACTTTATCACCCAACTACCGGAATCGCAGGGTAAGACTCAGATCATGGTAGTAGTAGACCGGTTCACCAAGATGGCTCATTTTATCGGCCTCCACAAGAATGCGACCGCAAAAGATGTTGCGGATACCTTCCTTCAGGAAGTTTGGAAACTTCACTGATTACCGACCGAAATAATATCGGACATGGACGTGAAGTTTTCCGGCGAATTCTGGGAATCATTGTGCAAAATGCTAGGAGTTAAAAGGCGCATGTCAACGGCGTACCACCCTCAGACTGATGCACAAACGGAAAGGACCAACCAAGTGCTGGAAGGCTACTTACGAACATTTGTCAACTACGATCAGAACAACTGATACCAACTATTGCCGTTAGCAGAACATGCCTACAACAACTCGGCTACCAATGCACACAAAATGACCCCCTTTTCGCCAACTACTGTTTTCACCCACAGACAGAGTGGATGAAAGAGAGAGAAGCTCATAACCCCGGTGCGACATTGTATGCTCACTGGATGCAGGACATACATCGACAGGCGAGACAAACCCTAGAGAACACACGGGAATCGATGAAGAAATATTATGACCGAAAGGCGAGAGCACAACCCAACATCGAGGTCGGCGACTTGGTAATGTTGAATGCGAAAACATACGTACCAAACGACCCTCGAAGAAGTTGAGTCCAAAGCTGTATGGCCCGTTCAAAGTCTTAGAGAAGAAAGGAAATCGGGCATGCAAGCTAGAAATATCGCCTAGGTGGAAAATTCATCCCGTGTTTCATGTTTCGCTGTTGGAACCCTACCCGGCCTCGAATCGACCAACTCGCGAACAACCTCCACGAGAGCCCGAAGAAATCGAGGGAGGTTTAGAATGGGAGGTAGAAAGGATGGTCAAGAGTGAGATCATTTCCTATACGCGAAAGGTCCGAGGAAGGAATAAACCGATGAAGGAGCTTCGGTACTTTGTGAAATGGAAAGGCTGCGCGGAAGATGAAAATACGTGGGAACCCCCCGAGGGTATGGGGAACGCGCAGGAAGAGGTGGAAAGGTTTCATAGAGAGAACCCGGAGAGGCCGGGCCCGAGAGAGGTCGAGTAACATAAGAAAGGTTTTCCATCTGTGGACAAGTAAACCCTGGTGGTTTTTACCCCTACTATGTGGAGCTCGAGATGAAAGATAAATTGTATAATAAACAGATAGTATTCGGGACGAACACTTCGAAGAGGGGAGCTCGTGTTAGGCGCACGGACTCCCGGTAAGGATGTACAGGGCAAAGTTACCCTACCTTCACGCACACGAACTTCGACGAAAAAAGATAACCCCCCCCTCCGGCCCCGCGTTGGGACGGCGCGTCATCACTGGCCGCCTGTGTAGTTGCGTCCCAACACCAAAGACCACTATTGATGGAACACATCCTATAACACCGTATACGTCGCGGCCGTCCATCCGACCGGATCCTGTTCGCAGGATATATGAGGGGAGACCACCGGGCACCATATGTAAGTGGAAGCAGGTGAATCGGACGACGGCGCATAAGGTTACAGACGCTTGAAGACAGACAGTCGCAAGGTCAGGTCATAGGTAACGGGACGTTTCGCACGAAAGTTAGTCCCCTCGTACTTACAAAGTCGTGTAGAGTATGAAGGCGGTAACTATGCCCAGTAAGTGGATCAGGTGAATCCACAGAGGACAAGTTGGTAAAAGATGGAGTCCGAGGGAAAATGCCTATAGGTACGATCCCAAGGACAGGTCGTGTAATGTCGGAAGACCAGAATGCGAGATGCAGTCGCATACCGAATTCTCGACGGAACCAACCAAAGAAGAATGGCCATCTTCTGTCCAGCGAGTTAACACTACCCTCGACAAGCACGAGGGCAAGATAATTCGTAACCACAGTAGTCAACGGTTAATCGGATGAGCTGACACCTGACGTGGTCTCCACACCATCAGGAATAATGCTTAGCGCAGACCGATAAGTTGACCATGGGAGCAAGAGGTGTGGTAGAGAGTTTTCAGGGTCTACGAGTGTTTGCACTTAGGTGAAGTTCGCAGCGTTGCGGGCAAGGTACTTAGTTAGTATAGAGTTAGCATGTATACCGCGATTGCTCAGACGCGGAATATAAATATCAAAGCATCTTCGCTGCTATTAAAAACAACAAGCACGGAGAAGAGATCTTATCAATATAATAAGTTATTCTACACTTTTATATCGTTATCAATACTTCGACGATCTATACCGAAGCAAACCATTATATCTAGCCCACATTACTCGTGTCTTCTTAACGAGTTCTCCGATATAATTTCGATCAAGGTCCTAGCCGTCGGAATACCTCACGCCGAAGCTACCACCTAACACATACAAGGCCGCGCCGGTAATTACATCGTTCGACCAAGGCGTTGGGGACAGCCACGGAGGTAGTGCAATACCACAACTGGGCGTAACTGAGGAGGATCGCGACGATCGGAGAGGATAGAGAGGTGAGCGGAGCCAGCGGGCAGTACGGTGCCAGCCTGTGAGCAGCAGTACGGTGCCAGCCGGTGAGGAGCACTAGGGTGCCAGCCGGTGAGTAGCAGTAGGGTGCTAGCTAGGGGGGAGGTTAAGCCGTAAGGTTCCAGCGATGGGGGCAGTACGGTGCTAGCGGACAGAACTGGCACGGTGGAGGAGGAAGGATCTCCAACGGGCGAGCCACAACCGACAAAGGGGCCATTGCAAGGGCTTTTGGGAAGACGACCAGACTGAGACGAGACTGTCATGTTACTAACCGATGTTTTCCCCACCAGAGGTACAAGCCAAGCAAGCCGAGGCCTGCTTCGACCGAGATTCCGATACTGTAACGCCGCCAGTGAACCAAGCGAGGAGCTTTCCGACTGTGCAAAATGGTAAGCGAGGTGCAAAGCAAGTCCCGGGTAAGGGGGAGAACCGACCTTCCTGAGCGAGTCAACTATGAACATGAACGCGAACCCCAAGCAGGTGAGGCCAAACGGCCCCAGAGGAGGAGGGTTGATGGCTTAACGTCAACTCCTAGGCAGTAGCCATGGTGGGAGAAGGGAAGTGGGTGGGGGAAAGTGACGATGATTTCCCGTGGTGTTGAGATTTCAATCCCGCGAGGTAGCGGAGAGATGGTTCGTGGTTTATCTCCTTGTCATTTCTTTTTTTCTTTTTTCTTTTGTAATCATGTGTTCATTGTTTTAGGTACAAAAAGCCTCATGTAGCGCGAGCTATGGAGAAAACAAAACCTATAAATCCAAACAAAAAGAAAAGAAAGGCACGGCACCAGTAAATATCCACACTCAAGGGGGGTTCTCCTCCTCGGGGCCATGGGCCACTCTAACAGTAAGGAAAGAAAAGTCATACAACTTATACGGAAGGAAAGCCTACATAAGGTACAGGAAAGTAAACCACAGCCGGCTACACTCTTACTAGGCCTGGGCCAAGGAAAACACTCGGAACTCGGGGGGCGGGGGGTTGGGGGGAGAGAGGGGGAAGGCCAGGGAAGAGGGGGGAGTGGTGGGCAGCAACATCGTTGGAGGGAAACCCGTGGAGGTGACGCTAATGTAGGTGGCGAGCCTTTTTAATAGGGGGAGAGAGGACCAGAGGGGGGCCTCATGACGGACACCAGTGATGCCGTGGAGGAGGCATGCGCGGGCGCCCTCTGGAGAGGGGCAAGTGAGGATAGAGAATGCTCGAAAGACTCAGGTTCCAAACAGCAGCGGGGGCAGGAGGTATCGGCCTCTGGGGCTCTCCAGGACGGGTGCGCAGCCTGGTAGCTTTTCCCAGCTCTCATTTGGTTGATTCGCCCTGCTATGAACGTGCCCAGGCCCACAAAGGGGTAAGGGTGTAGTGCTAGGGGGTGATGATAGTAGGCAGGGGGGGGAACAACCGAGACCAGTCCTCGATCAGCGCTTCGCGAACCCTCTTCATTAGGGCAGAGTAAGTTCTCTCCATCAGGGATCGCGGGGGGAGGTTTGGCGAAGCTGCGGGGACCACGTGTGCATTTATCATGGGCACACTGAACAGGCTGCCTGTGAAGGCTAGAGTCCTGTGGGCCCCTGCGTCTATCGGGACCTGGTTCCGGAGAGGGGGAGAGGGGCATGGTGTCTTCCAGCTAAGGCGGAGGTAGACCGACGAAGGTCCCTTGGTATGGGCTCTCGAGTTGTCTGGGGCTCTGTACGAGGAGAGGGAGGGGAAGGAGAGGTGTCGGCTGGCCGTAGGCGGGTTGATACTGGGTGGGGAGCAGAGTGTCCTAAGGCCGGCCAGTCTTTGCCTCTGTGATAGTAGGAGGGGGATAGCGGGCAGACATGACTCAATAGCCAAGATGCGGATTAGGGTTGACGAGAAGCAGGTCGTTGCCCACCTCTGCCCCTTGTGCCAGAAGGTGTTGAGCCTCGTGAGCGAGCCCACGTTGGGCATGAAGAGGTCTGCCCCATACAACAGGATGGGTGCAATGAGAGAGGTTGCCAATCTATGGCACAGGTAGGGGGTGAGCCCAGCCCCGGGGGGGCTGAGCCGCCTCACGTGGGCGAAAGCCTCTTGGGCCAGGGCGAAACGTGTGTTGATGTGGACAGGGTGGGTGTGAACCAGTACCCTACCCACCGGAGGGAATCGCGCGGGTGAAAGATCTCCCCCTCTAACTGAATGGGTAAAAGGCACAGCTGCGAGTGCCTCTTGCTGGGGGTCCTCCAGTTTCTAACTTCTGTTTTGACGACGGAGAAGGTTATGCCAAGGCCTACCGCCTTGGCTTGGATTGTTGTGAACAGTTCTTGCAGTCGGCGGATGTTCCCTCCGTAGGCAAGGGAGGCGGCAGTCAGGGCGAAATCGTCCCTGTAAGAGCCCATCAGCCCTGGCGGGATCCTGAAGTGGAGGGCGCAACATAGATAAGGAAGAGCAAGGGAGAGATAGGGGAGCCATGCGGGGCCCCGACGTTGACGTGGGCTGGGGTTCCTGGTGCACCCTGGAAGACCAGCGTGCAACTATGCTCACCTTAGAAGGAAGCGACCCAGGAAACCAGGTAGTGGGGGATGCGGCCTTCCCTCAGGATGCGGGCCAGGGTTGGGTTGTCGACGTTGTCAATGCCGGCTTTGATGTCCAGAAAAAGGGAGAACACCTTCAGGCGTGGCCTCTGCCGGGCTTTCATGTCGTTCATAAGGGTTAGGCAGGCATCGTAGGTGCTCAGCGCGGCAAGGGAACCGAATTGGTTGGGGTGAATCAGGCCCCTTCAGCGGGCCACAAGGAAGACGCGTGCTGCGATTATCCTTTCCAGGATCTTCGAGACAGTTCGGAGGAGGAGTATAATCATAAAAGAGGAGGGTGACTCATACGAGCGCTTTCCCGGTTTGTCAAGGACCACTCCGTTTGCCACCTTTAGCGTGGCCGGATGATACCCTAAGGGGACCAATGGGGAGTGCAGCTGGAGGAGGATTCAAGGGTTGATAGCATTCACTTGTTTCCAGGTTATATAGGAGATCCCATCGGGGCCAGGGGCCGACGAGGAGGAGGACTAGGACAGCACATGGGCGATCTCATCTTTGCTGAGGGGGGGAGTTGAGTTGTGCAGCCTCAGTCCGGGGGGGGGGGAGAAGGCTGCTTTAGGAGGGACGAAATGGCCCAACAGGGCCTTGTCCATCTGCTGCGGGGTTCCAGCCCTGAGGGGGGAAGGGCAGCGGGGGGGAGCCTGGCCTGAGGCGAACATCTTTGCCGTCCATAGGTTCTGGGGTGTGGCTGAGAGTAGGAATGAGTGTTAGGTGCTAGCTTCGGCGTGAGGTACTCCGACAGCTAGGACCTTAATCGTGATTATATCGGAGAACTGGTTAAGGAGGCACGAGTAATGTAGGCTAGATATAATGGTTTGCTTCGATGTAGATCGTCGAAGTATTGGTAACGTTATAAAAGTGTAGAATAACTTATTATATTGATAAGATCTCTTCTCCGTGCTTGTTGTTCTTAATAGCAGCGAAGATGCTTTGATATTTATATTCCGCGTCTGAGCAATCGCGGTATACATGCTAACTCTATACTAACTAAGTACCTTGCCCGCAACACTGCGAACTTCACCTGAGTGCAAATACTCGTAGACCCTGAAAACTCTCTACCACACCGTTTTGCTCCCATGGTCAACTTATCGGTCTGCGCTTCCATGATTCCGGATGGTGTGGAGACCTCGTCAGGTGTCAGCTCATCCGTTTATCCGTTGACAACAATGGCTACGAATTATCTTACCCTCGTGCTCGTCGAGGGTAGTCTAACTCGCTGCACAGAAGATGGCCAATCTTCCTTGGTTGGTTCCGTCGAGAATTCAACTTGCAACTGCATATTGTATTCTGGTCTTCCGGCATTACACGACTTGTCCTCGGGATCGTACCTATAGGCTTTTTCCCTCGGACTCCATCTTTTACCAACATGTCCTTTGTGGATGCACCCGATCCACTTACTGGGCATAGCCACCGCCTCCATACTCTACACGACTTTGTATGTACGAGGCGACTAACGTTCGTGCGAAACGTCCCGTTACCTGCGACCCACTCTTCCGACTGCCTGTCTTCAAGTCTGTGTAACTTTATGCGCCGCCGTCCAATTCACCTGCTTCCACTGGCATAAGGTGCCCGAAGGTCTCCCCTCATATATCCTGCGAACAGGCTCCGGTCGGACGGACGGCCGCGACGTATACGGCGTTATAGGATGTGTTCCATTGATCGTGGTCTTTGGTGTTGGGACGCAACTACCCTGGCGGCCAGTGATGACGCGCCGTCCCAACGCCGGGGCTGGAGGGGGGTGTTATCTTTTTCCTTCGAAGTTCGTATGCGCCAAGGTAGCGTAACTTTGGCCTGTAAATCCTTATGGGGAGTCCGTGCGCCTAACAATGAGGACCAGTGTTTGTTCTTCGTGGCCTTGATGGCCTTGAAATACCCTGTTCTCGAGATGTTCGCCATTTCTCTCAGGGCCATGGTGCCTTGTTTGCGGGCCAGCAGTGCTGCCATGTGATACTTGCCACACCGGATGGTTAGGTGGGGGGTCCATCAATGTTTGGAGTGGTGGGAAGGGCGTGAACTTGGGGTCTGGTCCTTAAGAAGGGCGGTGAGGTGGTCAAGCGCCCCAGCGAGCCTGTCGTCTAGGACTTTCGGGGAGGGGCACGGTGGAGAGGGGGACTATCAAGTCTTTGAGGATACGTGAGAGCAGCTCCCAGTCCCGGTGGTCCGACCTGAGAGGTCGGGGGGCCGGATATGACCACAGCTATGCAAGTAGTATGGTGATGGGGACATGGTCCGTGCCCGTCGAGAGGAGGGAGGTCTCCCACCCTTTGACAAAAGGCAGAAGCGAGGGGTTGGCAAACGCAAGGTCGATAACGGAGGGGCATGCCTTCCCCGAGAGAGGGAACCTAATGTACACCCCTTGGGAATTTAATAGGGCAAAGGCGCCCAACGCGGCCAACTCCAAGTATCGGGCGGACGAGGAGACTTCCTGGGATGAAAAGTGGAGCAGTGGGTCGGCCAGGGGGTTTGTTAGGCGTACGGACTCGCTGTAAGGATTTATAGGGAAAGGTTACCCTAACTTGATGCACACGAACTTCGAAGGAAAAAGATAACACCCCCCTCCAGCCCCGGCGGTGGGACGGAGGGTGATCACTGGCCGCCTGGGTAGTTGCGTCCCAACACCAAAGACCACTATCAATGGAACACATCTCATAACACCGTATACCTCGCGGCCTCCCGTCCGACCGGATCCTGTTCGCAGGATATATGAGGGGAGGCCTCCGCGCACCTTATGCAAGTGGAAGCAGGTGAATCGGACGACAGCGCATACGGTTCCAGACACTTGAAGACAGACACTCGGAAGAGTGGGTGGAAGGTAACAGGACGTTTCGCACGAAGGTTAGTCCCCTCGTACCTACTAAGTCATGTAGAGTATGAAGGCGGTAACTATGCCTAGTAAGTGGATCGGGTGCATCCACAAAGGACAAGTTGGTAAAAGATGGAGTCCGAGGGAAAAAGACTATAGGTACGATCCCGGGACAAATCGTGTAATGCCGGAAGACCAGAATACAACATGCAGTTGCAAGTTGAATTCTCGACAGGAACCAACCAAAGAAGATTGGCCATCTTCTGTCCAGCGAGTTAGACTACACTCGACGAGCACGCGGGCAAGATAATTCGTAGCCATTGTTGTCAACGGATAAACGGATGAGCTGACACCTGACGTGGTCTCCAGACCATCAGGAATAATGGAAGTACAGACAGATAAGTTGACCATGGGAGCCAAAGGTCTCGTAGAGAGTTTTCAGGGTCTACAAGGGTTCGCACTCAGGTGAAGTTCCCAGAGTTGCGCGCAAGGTACTGAGTTAGTATAGAGTTAGCATGTATACCGCGATTGCGCAGACGCGGAATATAAATATCGAAGCATCTTCGCTTCTATTAGAAAGAACAAGCACGGAGAAGAGATCTTATCAATATAATAAGTTACCTACACTTTTATATCGTTACCAATACTTCGACTATCTACACCCAAGTGAATATTATATCTAGCCTACATTACTCATGTCTTCTTAACGAGTTCTCCGATATAATTACGAGCCAGGTCCTGGCTGTCAGAATACCTCACGCCGAAGCTACCACCTAACAGTATATTGATACTTCTCATCGTTACCGAGACGAATGTTTGGCAGAAACACTTATACTCCTAAACCCACAAAACCTTTCGAACCAAGACCACTGAGGACTATCTCAATAGAAGATGTCCTCACTCCTATACCCGAATTAGGGATCCAAGAACCCTACGACGAACCTTATTTCTGGTGGATAAATCCAGAAAACACCATTACCTTCGAAGATATCACTGCACTATACCAATACCAGTACGGTGAAGACTTTGCCTACCACACACCCTCGGAGAAATCAAACCCCATTTGGTACACCCCGTACCCAGAAAGCGATCAACCCTCAATTCAGCGTTTTGAGATACAGATAGTTTGGGGAGGAAACAAAAGATAAGTTTTCCTTATAGAAGGCAAAGGAATGTCTTCTGACCCCAAAGCTCCTGAAGCCATGGACTGGCAAGGACGAGAACGACCGGGAGGGGAGGAAGTAAGCGAAGGAGGTGATGAACTCTCCTCCGTTCAAGCCCCAAGTGTGGAAACCACAGTCACCCACCTCGTCCGATCGCATTCGGCCGATCGGACACCCCGATCCCCAGTCGGTTTAGGCTTCCTAGACAAATATGAAAAGGGGCTAAGACCAGGCGGTCGCCGAACGTCTGAACCCAGAGGCGAATCCCTCATGGGCGTTCGGATCCGAAAGCTAGATCAGATCCTGGGCCGATTTGACCCAAAGCTCACCGTCAGTTAAGATAGACGACATCTTGCCTACAGCTCCCTCCTAACCAACATCTTATTGATGGCCCAAGAACTGGTAACCGTCAAAAATCAGTTGAAATCCGGGGTCCAGATAGTCGGTCGGGAACTCACCTGAATAGACGAACAAGTACAACTGTTGGACTTGGAGCCTCAAAAGATCCAGGAAAGCTTGGCAACCCAGGTCGCGGAACGACAGGGTGAAACGGATGAGGGACAGACCAGACATGAGGCTGTCACCCCTCATCTCCACAAGGCAGTGCAAGGAACTAGCGAACAGTCGATGCACCGGGACCTACTCCTAGACCAGGAAATTGTTCGGATAAACGAGCAGGACAAACGGGAAATGGAAACTCAAGAGATAAGCATTAATCTCGTAAGAGATGAGCTACTACGACAACAGGAGTCTAGAGAAGCCCAAGATGGTGAGGTCGCGGTGCTTAAGGCTCTGGTGGAACAGGTGTTAGGACAGGTCAAAGGAAAAGAGAAGGTGTAAGACCCGACACCAGAGGCTTCTGGGGCAGGTGGAGGAAGACCACCACCACCACCATGATACGGAGCGGCAGGAGCTCCGGGCGGAGGCGGGGGAGGAGACCCCGATGATGAGCGAGAAGGATCTGGCTGGAAGCCAGATGAGAGTCGGAAAGGAAGATGGGACGCGAGACCCGCACCCCAGCCAGAAGAAGATGACTATGACGTCGAGAACCATGAACAGTTTAATCTGTTCTCTCGAGTAATGGCCAACGGCTTGGGACAACGAACAAGAGTCCCAGCCGAACCCCCTGCCATGTTTAGGAACGACAAAAACCAAGATATCCGCATGTGGCTAATGGCATGTAGGAATTATTTTGGTCGAAATAGCTGGCAGTGGGGGGATGAGACACAACGAATCCGATATGCCATAAGCCGAATGGACGGGAAAGAAGTCGCACCGTTTGCATTAACCTACCGACGACAAATGACCGGGGAAATGGGTTATACGAGACAAGAAGGATACGAGTTCTGGCACGTGTTTGCAGAACAAGTCCTGCGACGCTTCGGACCCACCCATGAAGCGGAAAAATCCCTCCGAGAGATGGGATCGGTCGAACATCGCGGTGATGTCGCCAAATTCTTGATGGAAATGGAAAATCTCAATATCCATGCAAGAGTCACTGGGATAGCCTGGAGAAAAATGATTGATGACGAACTTCCCATTGAAGCATTGCGACGGCTCTCACATCGAGAATATGTCGACGATGGGGAATGGTTAGAAGCACTCAGGACCATAACCCGAGCGGAAGAAGATTTCAAGGAAAGACAAGATCTTCGAGGAGGCAGTCCCTCCGGCACCACACGAGGCGAAAAAAGGATATTCGAGGATTCGAAGCCAACGGTTGCTGCCAAGCGTGTAAAAAAGGAGTACACGGCTACGGAAAAGGCGGCCTACCAGAAGAAAAAGGCTGGGGAGAGAAAGGTGAAGAAAGAAGGGTCGGTGGCACCGACGGGGGAGGTTAGACATACGGTGTGGGCAGAAGCACACCAGGGCGTCGATCAGAAAGTTGACGATAAACAGAAATCTGACAACGAATGCACGCGATGCGGGATGAGGAACCATCTTTGGAAACACTGTCGAAAACCGATACAAGTATCGGCGGTGTATCGAGGGCAATCAAAACCCAAAGGACCATCGGCATTCGCGCCAAAACAACGCCCCCAGGTAGCCACTGTTGCCGTTGATGGCAAGGGAGAAAGCTCAAAGCGAGCAGTGCAAAGGCCCCTAGCTTGGGCCTTTGACGATGAAGACATTTTATAAAAAGTCATCCAGGTACCGACAACCACGGTGATCGGGTAGTGAGGTTGCCGCCTCGAATCGAAAGACCTGCGGCGTAGTCGGTGACGAGATCCCACCGGAAGGCCAAAAGACCAAAGGATCGCGGTTGCCAATTTACGTCCAAAATTGGGTAGTCCGTGCTCACCACGGGAGCGATAAAAAAGTACAAGAGAAGAAGGCTGTTCACGAGACTAGAAGGGAAAAAGAAGGTTACCACTCGCCGGAACGGAACTTGAGTTGCACGACACGCGTGAGGAGGGTCGAAATCCAGGGCAACCTGACTTTCTCTCCGAGTGGGGAAAGCCGGGCAAATAGCAGCTGGGGGCGCCTCTATTGGGCACAAGGTTCATGCCCGACGAATGCTATCTGAGGGGGTCGCGGGCGTACGACCAAACTCGAAGGCGGAAGTACGGTGGACTCGTCGCCGGGGACAGTCTCATACGAGGGCTAAGTCGACGATAAAGGACTGTGCATCCCAGTCGCTAACTCGAGAGGTACTCTAGTGAACCACCACTCCTGTGATATGGGAACTCCTCGGCAGGAGGTAAAGACCGCTAGTAGTGGGCTGCTCGATATCAAAATATTAGACGGTTATTGTAAAACTTTGTCTGAGGAGGCTTTAACAGCCGAAACTGCGCAGGCGCGGTAACAAACCCCCACATTACTTGTAACCGTGAGCATGAAAAGATTTCATCAAGAACCGAGCGAAAGCTCTAGACCTATCAAGAAACCAAAACATTACGCCTGCCCTGAAGGGAAGGCATTTATTGAGATCAAAGGACGAAAACACATGATAAATGTCCTCTTAGATTCTGGTTGAATACCTTTCTCATGAACCAGGACACCGCACATCGGCTCGAAATCGAGACCGAAGCTAGGGATTCCCCGTTAAAAATCACTACCTTCGATGGCGAAAACCCCGCCAACCGCAGGAATATGCTATACCCATCCTATCCTAGTGGAAATCGGTGCCAACGGGCACCGAAGCATGATATCCTGCGAAATTGCGAATGCAGGAAGGTATGACTTAATCATACCCTTTGGGGGGTGGCATGAAGAGCACCCCCTTAAAAATATCGCGGACCCACGTAAATGGGCCTTTGAAGAAACAAAGTGCCACACTTATATAGAAGATGAGGCGGTGGCAGATATGTTTGAATGGGATGAAATGGTGGCTTACGATGAGGAAGCACTGTATGTGAGACTGATAGAATGAGAAGAAGAAGGAGGAGTACGGTTGGAGACGCTGCCAAGACCGTATTGGCAGTATAAGGAGCTTTTTCAAGAGAAGAAAGCTAAAATGTTGGCGCCTCGAAGGACTTTCGATTACGCCATCAGCCTTAAAGAAGGGGCCGAGCCTCCATGGGGTCCCATTTACCCAATGTCGGCACACCAGTTGAACGAGCTGGATAAGTACCTCAAGAAAATGATGGCTGAGGGAAAGATAGCTGACAGCAAATCCCCTTACGGTGCTCCCATCCTCTTCGTCCCCAAACCTGATGGAAGTCTACCGCTATGCGTAGATTATAGGAACCTCAACAAATTGACGATGCTAAATAAATACCCCCTACCACTCATGGATGAGCTACGAGACCGCGTCGCTGGAGCAAAAGTATTCACAAAGCTCGACCTGAAAGATGGATATCATCTTATTCGAATGAGGAAAGGCGATGAACACAAAACCGCTTTTCGTACGCGATATGGACAGTACGAATACAAGGTCATGCCTTTCGGGCTCGTTAACACTCCCGCTACGTTCCAAACGATGATGAACAACATCCTCAGAGAATTCTTGGATCACGGAGTAGTCGTCTACCTAGACGATATCCTAATATACTCTGAAAACATGGACGACCATATCAAACTAGTCCAAACGGTCCTTGACCGGCTCGAACAACACGACTTGGCAGTTTCGTTGAAAAAGTGGGTATTCCAACAAGAGGAAGTTGAATTCCTAGGATACATTGTCAAAACAAGCGGAGTCACCATGAGTGATAGGAATGTGAAAAGCGTTCAGCACTGGGCACACGCGAGATTGGTCAAAGAAGTCCAAATTTTCATAGGATTCGCGAACTTTTAGCGACGATTCATCAAGAACTTCTCAAAGGTTTGCAAGCCGATAACCGAGACGTTGAAGGGAAACCCAAAGGATTTTCACTGGGGAAGGGAGCAGGAAGAGGCGTTTGAGGAATTGAAAAAGAGGTTTACGACGGCCGTAATTTTATCGCATTTTTACCAAGGGAGGAAAACAGTGGTTGAGACGGACGCAAGCGACTTTGCGCTTGGATGCGTATTGTCTCAGTACCAAGGGAGACGGCTTCACCCAGTGGCTTTTCATTCTCGAAGGTTGAACAGCGCTGAAAGAAATTACGAGATACATGACAAAGAACTTCTCGCAATAATGGAAGCGTTCAAAGAATGGAAAAGATACCTCTGGGGGGAAGAAGAACCTGTGACGGTATATACGGACCACCAAAACCTACAGTCCTTTTTGACCAAAAAAGTCTGGAACCAGCGACAGATTCGATGGGCACAGGAGTTGACGAACTACAACTTCAAAATAGTCTTTCGACCGCGGAGCAGGAGCGGGAAACCCGACGCGTTAAGTAGACGGCCGGAGTACCGTCCTGAGGAAGGAGCTCGTCACAGTGAACAATCGATTCTGAAATCGGAACATTTTCAAATTTCCGTGATTCATCAAAAACGAAACGCAGAGACAGCCCTCGTTCCAGAAAAATGCAAACCTACAAGCCTCAGAATAATGAGACTGTCGGACAAGGCTACAATCCCGACAAAAGGATCACGATTGGCGGCTGGTCATGACATCTACACCCTGCCAGGCGGCCTGGTACCAGCGAAAGGACAGATGATGGTGGAAACGGGTATTGCGATAGGATTGCCGGAGGGAACCTATGGAAGGCTAGCCGCAAGAAGTGGTATGGCTAGCAAGATGGGAATAGCAGTAGGCGGTGGTGTAATAGACGCAGATTACACCGGAGAAGTAAAGGTCATACTTCGAAATCATGGCGAAGCGGACTGCATATTTACAGCAGGAGATCGGATAGCACAGCTCATAGTTGAGAAAGTTGCCAATGCCGACCCCATGGAAGTAGACGATTTGGAAATAACCGAGAGAGGAAAAATGGGTTTCGGATCAAGTGACATGAACCCCAAACGATCGATTGCGGCAAAAGAGGAAGGAGTAAAAATATGTTTCCTTCACGCAAACATAGACAAAAACGAATTCTTTAGCGCGGCGGATATCGGTTATCACGCTCGGTTGATGAAAAAACGAGAAATGTTATCAAGTGCGCACGTCAACGCAGCCCTGACGCGGACAATGAACGATACATTTCTGCAGAAGATTAGAGCAGCTGGAAAGGAAGATGAGAAGTGGCAGGACCGAGGCCGTGAACTGGTTAGGATAAGAGAAAGTGGGAGAAAGATGCCGGAGGAATGGATAGAAAAGGACGGGTTACTATATTACAAAAATCGGTTATACATCCCCGAAGACGAAGTCCTTCGAACCGAGATAGCCCAAGGCTGTCACGACTCATTAGTAGCAGGGCACTTCGGACAGGAGAAAACGATCGAGATACTAACGAGGGACCTTTACTGCAAAAAACTCGCAGATTGGATCAGAGACTATGTACGATCCTGCGACGAATGTCAACACAGTAAATCCCCGCGGCATGCCAAGTACGGATTACTTCAACCGTTAGAAGTACCTTATGCCGCCTGGTCCTCCATATCGATGGACTTTATCACCCAACTACCGGAATCGCAGGGTAAGACCCAGATCATGGTAGTTGTAGACCGGTTCACAAAAATGGCCCACTTCATCGGCCTCCACGAGAATGCGACCGCGAAAGATGTTGTGGATACCTTCCTTCGGGAAGTCTGGAAACTTCACGGATTGCAGACTGAAATCATATCGGACATGGACGTGAAGTTTTCCGGCGAATTCTGGGAATCATTGTGCAAGATGCTAGGAGTTAGGAGGCGCATGTCAACGGCTTACCACCCGCAAACTGATGGACAAACGGAAAGGACCAACCAAGTCCTGGAAGGTTACTTACGAACATTTGTCAACTACGATCTGAACGACTCGTACCAACTATTGCCGTTGGCAGAACACGCCTACAACAACTCGGCTACCAATGCGCACAAAATGAACACATTCTTCGCCAACTACGGTTTTCATCCACAGACGGAATGGATGAAAGAAGGGGAAGCTCAGAACCCCGGGGCGGCATTGTATGTTCACTGGATGCATGACATACACCAACAAGCGAAGCATACCCTACAAAATACAAGGGAATGAATGAAAAAATATTATGACCAAAAAGCGAAGGAACAACCCAGCATCGAGGTCGGCGACTTGGTAATGTTGAATGCGAAAAACATACGTACCAAACGACCATCGAAGAAATTGAGTCCAAAGCTGTATGGCCCGTTCAAGGTTTTAGAAAAGAAAGCAAGTCGCGGATACAAGCTAGAAATATCGCCTAGGTGGAAAATTCATCCCGTGTTCCACCTTTCGGTGTTGGAACCCTACCGAGCGTCGAACCGACCACATCGCGAACAACCCCCACGAGACCCCGAAGAGATCGAGGGAGATTTAGAGTGGGAGGACGAAAGGATCGTCAAAAGTGAGATCATGTCCTACACGCGAAAGGTTCGAGGAAGGAATAAACCAATGAAAGAGCTGTGGTATTTTGTAAAATGGAAAGGCTGCGTGGAGGACGAAAATACTTGGGAACCACCTGAAGGTATGAAAAACGCTCAGGAAGAGGTGGAAAGGTTTTATAGAGAGAACCCGGAGATGCTGGGCCCGGGAGTGGTCGAGTACCATAAGAAAGGGTTTCCATCAGTGGACAAGTAAACGCAGATGGTTGTTACCCCTACTATGGGGAGCTCAAGATGGACGATAGATTGTATAATAGACATAGAGTATTCGGGACGAACACTGCGAAGAGGGGAGCTCGTGTTAGGCGCACGGACTCCCCGTAAGGATTTACAGGGCAAGGTTACCCTACCTTGATGCACAACCAACTTCGAAGAAAAAAGATAACACCCCCCTCCAGCCCCGGCGTTGGGACGGCGCGTCATCACGGGCCGCCTGGGTAGTTGCGTACCAACACCAAAGACCACTATCGGCGGAACACATCCTATAACACCGTATACATCGCGGCCGTCCGTCCTACCGGATCCTGTTCGCAGGATATATGAGGGGTGGCCTCCGGGCACCATATGCAAGTGGAAGCAGGTGAATCGGAAGACGGCGCATAAGGTTACAGACACTTGAAAACAGACAGTCGGAAGAGTGGGTCGAAGGTGACAGGACGTTTCGCACGAAAGTTAGTCCCCTCGTACCTACTAAGTCATGTAGAGTATGAAGGAGGTAACTATGCCTAGTAAGTGGATCGGGTGCATCCACAAAGGACAAGTTGGTAAAAGATGGTGTCCGAGGGAAAAGGCCTATAGGTACGATCCCGGGACAAATCGTGTAATGCCGGAAGACCAGAATACAACATGCAGTTGCAAGTTGAATTCTCGACGGAACCAACCAAAGAAGATTGGCCATCTTCTGTCCAGCGAGTTAGACTACACTCGACGAGCATGAGGGCAAGATAATTCGTAGCCATTGTTGTCAACGGATAAACGGATGAGATGACACCTGACGTCGTCTCAACACCATCAGGAATAATGGAAGCGCAGACCGACAAGTTGACCATGGGAGCCAAAGGTGTTGTAGAGAGCTTTCAGGGTCTACGAGTGTTCGCACTCAGGTGAAGTTCGCAGAGTTGCGCCCAAGGTACTTAGTTAGTATAGAGTTAGCATGTATACCGCGATTGCTCAGACGCGGAATATAAATATCGAAGCATCTTCGGTGCTATTAGAAAGAACAAGCACGGAGAAGATATCTTATCAATATAATAAGTTACCTACACTTTTATATCGTTACCAATACTTCGACTATCTGCACCCAAGTGAATATTATATCTAGCCTACATTACTCGTGTCTTCTTAACGAGTTCTCCGATATAATTACGAGCCCGGTCCTAGCTGTCGGAATAACTCACGCCGAAGCTACAACCTAACAAGGAGTCCAGAGAAGCCCAAGATGGTGAGATCGCCGTGCTTAAGGCTCTGGTGGAACAGTTGTTAGGACAGGTCAAAGGAAAAGGGAAGGTGTCAGACCCGACACCAGAGGCTTCTGGGGCAGGTGGAGGAAGACCACCACCACCACCACGACACGGAGCGGCAGGAGCTCGAGGTGGAGGCGGGGGAGGAGACCCCGATGATGAGGGAGAAGGATCTGGCCGGAAGCTAGATGAGAGTCGGAAAGAAAGACGGGAAGAGAGACCCGCACCCCAGCCAGAAGACGATGACTATGACGTCGAGAACGATGCACAGTTTAATCTGTTCTCGCGAGTAATGGCCAACGCCTTGGGACAACGAACGAGAGTCCCAGCGGAACCCCCTGCCATGTTTAGGAACGAGAAACACCAAGAGATACGCATGTGGCTAATGACATGTACGGATTATTTTGGTCGAAATAGCTGGCAGTGGGAGGACGAGGCACAAGGAATCCGATACGCGATAAGCCGAATGGATGGGAAAGAAGTCGCACCGTTTGCATTAACCTACCGACGACAAATGACCAGGGAACTAGGTTATACGAGACAAGAAGGATACCAGTTCTGGCACGCTTTTGCAGAAAAAGTCCTGCGACGCTTCGGACCCACCCATGAAGAGGAAAAATCCCTCCGCCAGATGGGATCGGTCAAATATCGCGCTGATGTCGCCAAATTCTTGATGGAGATGGACAATCTCAATATCCATGCATGAGTCACTGGGATAGCCTGGAGAAAAATGATTGAAGACGAACTTCCCATTGAAGCATTGCGACGGCTCTCACATCGAGAATATGTCGACGATAGGGAGTGGTTAGAAGCAGTCAGGACCGTAACCCGAGCGGAAGAAGATTTCAAGGAAAGAAAAGACCTTCGAGGAGGCGTTCTCTCCGGCACCAGACGAGGCGAAAAAAGGAAATTCCTGGATTCGAAGGCAATGGTTCCTGCCAAGCGTGTAACAAAGCAGTACATGGCTACGGAAAAGGCGGCCTACCAGAAGAAAAAGGCTGGGGAGAGAAAGGTGAAGAAAGAAGGGTCGGTGGCACCGACGGGGTAGGTTAGACATAAGGTGTGGGCAGAAGCACACCAGGGCGTCGATCAGCAAGTTGTCGATAAACGGAAATCTGACAACGAATGCACGCGAGGCGTGATGAGGAACCATCTTTGGAAACACTGTCGAAAACTGATACAAGTATCTGCGGTCTATCGAGGGCAATCAAAACCCAAACGACCATCGGCATTCGCGCCAAAACAACTCCCCCAGGTAGCCACTGTTGCCGTTGATGGCAAGGGAGAAAGCTCAAAGCGAGTGGTGCAAAGGCCCCTAGCTTGGGCCTTTGACGATGACGACATTTTATAAAAGGTCATCCAGGTACCGACAACCACGGTGATCGGGTAGTGAGGTTGCCCCCTCGAATCGAAAGGCCTGCGGCGTAGTCGGTGACGAGATCCCACCAGAAGGCCAAAAGACCCAAGGATCGCGGTTGCCAATTTACGTCCAAAATTGGGTAGTCCGTGCTTACCACGGGAGCCATAAAAAACTACAAGAGAAGAAGGCGGTCGACGAGACTAAATGGGAAAAACAAGGTTACCACTCGCCGGAACGGAACTTGAGTGGCACGACACGCGTGAGGAGGGTCGAAATCCAGGGCAACCTGACTTTCTCTCTGAGTGGGGAAAGCCGGGCAAATAGCAGCTGGGGGTGCCTCTATTGGGCACAAGGTTCATGCCCAACGAATGGTGTCTGAGGGGGTCGCGGGCCTACAAGCAAACTCGAAGGCAGAGGTACAGTGGACTAGTCGCAGGGGACAGTCTCATATGAGGGCTTAGTCGACGATAAAGGACCGCGCATCTTAGTCGCGAAACTCGAGGGGTACTCTAGTGAACCACCACTCCTGTGACATGGGAACTCCTCGGCAGGAGGTAAAGACCGCTAGTAGTGGGCTGCCCGATATCAAAATATTAGACGCTTATTGTAAACGTTTTTCTGAGGAGTCTTTAAGAGCTGAAACTGCGCAGGCGCGGTAACAAACCCACAAGCTACTTATAACCGCGACCATGAAAAGATTTCATCTAGAACAGAGCCAAAGCTCTAGACCTATTAAAAAACCTAAGCACTACGCCTTCCCTGAGAGGAACGCATTTATTGAAATCAAAGGACGAAAACACGCTATAAACGTCGTCTTAGATTCTGGTTCAAATATCTTCCTCATGAACCAAGACACCGCACGACGGCTCGAAATCCCGACCACAGCTAGGGATTCACCGTTAAAAATCACAACCTTCGATCGCGAAACCGCGCCTACTGGAGGGACATTCTATACCCATCCTATTCTCCTAGAAATCGGTGCCAATGGCCACGGAAGTATGATATCCTACGAAATTGCGAATGCAGGAAGGTATGACTTAATCATACCCTTTGGGTGGTGGCATAATGAGCACCCCCTTAAAAATCTGGCGGACTCACGTAAATGGGCCTTTGAAGAAGCAAAGTGCCACGCTCATGTAGAAGATGAGGCGGTGGCGGATATGTTTGAATGGGATGAAACTGTGGCTTACGATGAGGAAGCACAGTATGTGGGACGGATAGGACGTGTGGAAGAAGGAGGATTACAGTTGGAGACGCTGCCAAAACTGTATTGGCAATATAAGGAGCTTTTTGAAGAGAAAAAAGGTAAATTATTGGCGCCTCGAAGGAGTTTCGATCACGCCATCAACCATAAAGAAGGGGCCGAACCCCCGTGGGGTCCGATCTATCCAATGTCTGCGCACCAGTTGAACGAACAGGATAAGTACCTCAAGAAAATGATCGCTGAGGGAAAAATAGCTGACAGCGAATCCCCTTACGGGGCTCCAATCCTCTTCGTTCCAAAACTAGATGGAAGTCTACGATTGTGCGTAGATTATAGAAACCTCACCAAATTGACCATCCTTATTCAATACCCTCTACCCCTCATGGATGAACTACAAGAACGCGTTGCTGGAGCCAAAATATTTACGAAGCTCGACCCAAAAGATGTATACCATCTTATTCGGATGAGGAAGGTCGAAGAACACAAAACAGCCTTTCGTACACGATACGGACAGTACGAATACAAGGTCGGGCCTTTCGGGCTTGTGAACGCTCCCGCAACGTTTCAAACAATGATGAACAAAATCCTAAGGGAATTCTTGGACCAAGGAGTAGTCGTCTACCTAGACGATATCCTAATATACTCCGAAAATATGGACGACCACATCAAACTAGTCCAAAAAGTCCTTGACCTACTCGAACAGCACGACCTGGCAGTCTCGTTGAAGAAGTCGGTGTTCCACCAAGAGGAACTTGAATTCCTAGGATAAATTGTCAAGACCAATGGTGTCACCATGAGTGATAGAAAAGTGAGAAGCGTTCAAAATTGGGGACATCCGAGATTGGTTAAAGAGCTCCAAATCTTCATTGGATTCCAAACTTCTAGCGTCGTTTCATCAAAGATTTTTCTAAAGTTTGCAAGCCAATAACCGAAACGTTGAAAGGAAGCTCAAAGGAGTTTCACTGGGGAGGAGAGTAGCAAGAGGCGTTTGAGGAGTTGAAAAGGAGGTTTACAACGGCACCAATTTTATCGCATTTCTAGGCAGGAAGAACAACCGTGGTCGAGACAGACGCAAGCGACTTCCCGCTAGGATGCCTGCTGTCACAATACCAAGGCAGACGGCTTCACCCAGTGGCTTTCCATTCTCGAAAATTGAACAGCGCTGAAAGAAATTACGAGATACATGACAAGGAAATTCTCACAATAATGGAGGCGTTCAAAGAATGGAAAAGATACCTCTGGGGGGAAGAAGAACCCGTCACTGTATATATGGACCACCAAAATTTACAATCCTTTCTGACCAAAAAAGTCTGGACCCAGCGACAAATTATATGGGCACAGGAGTTGACGAATTACAACTTGAAATTAGTCTACCGACAGGGAAGTAGGGGCGGGAAACCCGACGCGTTAAGTAGACGGCTGGAGTACCGTCCTGAGGAGGGAGCTCGTCACAGCGAGCAGTCGATTTTGAAATCGGAACATTTTCAACTTTCGGTGATTCATCAAAAACGAAACGCAGAGACATCCCTCGTCCCAGAAAAACGCGAACCTACAAGCCTCAGGATAATGAAACTTTCGGATAAGGCTATAATCCAGACGAAAGGATGACGGTTTGCAGCCGGTCATCACATCTACGCCTTGACAGACGGCCTGGTACCAGCAAAAGGACAGACAATGCTGGAAACGGGTATTGCGATAGGACTGCCGGAATGAACCTATGGAAGGCTAGCCGCAAGAAGTGGTATGGCTAGCAAGATGGGAATAGCAGTGGGCGGTGGTGTAATAGATGCAGACTACACCGGAGAAGTCAAGGTCATACTTCGAAAGCAGGGTAAAGCAGACTGCGTATTCAAAGCAGGAGATCGGATAGCACAACTGATAATTGAGAAAGTTGCCAATGCCGACGCCATGGAAGTAGACAATTTGGGAATAACCGAGCGAGGAAAAATGGGCTTCGGATCAAGTGACATGAACCCCAAGCGATCCATCACCTCTAAAGAAGAAAAAATCAAAATATGTTTCCTTCACGTGGACATAATCGAAAACCAATTCTTTAGCGCAGCTGATATCGGCTATCACTCTCGGTTAATAAAAGAAAGAGAAATGTTATCAAGTGCTCACGTCAATGCAGCCCTGACGCGGACCATGAACGATACATTTCTGAACAAAATTAAGGTGGCTGGGAAGGAGGATGAGAAGTGGCAGGACCGAGGCTGTGAACTGGTTAGGTTAAGAGAAAGTGGGAAAAAGATGCTGGACGAATGGATAGAAAAGGACGGGTTGCTATACTACAAAAATCGGTTATATATTCCAGAAAACGAAGCGCTTCAGAGCGAGATAGCCCAAGGCTGTCACCACACGCTAGTAGCAGGGCACTTCGGACAGGAAAAAACAATTGAGATAGTAACAAGAGATTTCTACTGGAAAAGACTCGCAGATTGGATCAGAGACTATGTACGATCCTGCGACGAATGTCAACACAGTAAATCCCCACGGCATGCCAAGTACGGATTACTTCAACCATTAGAAGTACCCTATGCCGCCTGGTCCTCCATATCGACGGACTTTATCACCCAACTACCAGAATCGCAGGGTAAGACCCAGATCATGGTAGTAGTAGACCGGTTCACCAAGATGGCTCATTTCATCGGCCTCCACGAGAATGCGACTGCAAAGGATGTTGCGGATACCTTCCTTCGGGAAGTTTGGAAACTTCACGGCTTGCCGACCGAAATCATATCAGACATGGACGCGAAGTTTTCCGGCGAGTTCTGGGAATCATTGTGCAAGATGCTAGGAGTTAAGAGGCGCATGTCAACGGCTTACCACCCTCAAACTGACGGACAAATGGAAAGGACCAACCAAGTGCTGGAAGGTTACTTACGAACATTTGGCAACTACGATCAGAACGACTGGTACCAACTATTGCCGTTAGCAGAACACGCCTACAACAACTCGCCTACCAATGCGCACAAAATGACCCCTTTCTTCGCCAACTACGGTTTTCACCCACAAACGGAGTGGATGAAAGAAAGAGAAGCCCTGAACCCTGGGGCGACAATGTATGCTCACGAGATGCAGGACATAAATCGACAGGCGAAACAAACCCTCGAAAGTACACGAGAATCAATGAAAAAGTATTATAAGCGGAAGGAGACGGAACACCCCAGCAACGAGGTCGGCGACTTGGTAATGTTGAATGCGAAGAACATACTTACCAAACGACCATCAAAGAAGCTGAGTCCAAAATTATATGGCCCTTTCAAAGTCCTAGAAAGAAGAGGAAGCAGGGCATACAAGTTGGAAATATCGCCGCGGTGGAAAATTCATCCCGTGTTCCACGTTTCGCTGTTGGAACCCTACCGAGGCTCGAACCGACCGAATCGCCGACAACCCCCACGAGACCCCAAGAGATCGAGAGAGATTTTGAGTAGGAGGTGGAAAGGATCGTCAAGAGTGAGATCATTTCCTAGACGCGAAAGGATCGAGGAAGGAATAAACCCATGAAAGCGCTTCGGGATTTTGTGAAATGGAAGGGCTGCGCGGAGGACGAGAATACTTGGGAGCCACCCGAAGGAATGATGAAGACGCAGGAAGAGGTAGAAAGGTTTCATAGAGAGAACCCAGAGATGTCGGGCCTGAGAGATGTCGAGTAACATAAGAAAGGTTTTCCATCGGTGGACAAGTAAACGCTGGTGGTTTTTACCCCTACTATGTGCAGCTCGAGATGGAAGCTTGATTGTATAATAGACATAGTGTATTCGGGACGAACACTTCAAAGAGGGGAGCTCGTGTTAGGCGCACGGACTCCCCGTAAGGATTTACAGGGAAAGGTTACCCTACCTTGATGCACACGAACTTCGAAGGAAAAAGATAACACCCCCCTCCCGCCCTGGCGTTGGGACGGCGCGTCATCACTGGCCGCCTGGGTAGTTGCGTCCCAACACCAAAGACCACTATCGATGGAACACATCTCATATCACCGTATACGTCGCGACCGTCCGTCCGACCGGATCCTGTTCGCAGGGTATATGACGGGAGACCTCCAGGCACCTTATGCAAGTAGAAGCAGGTGAATCGGACGACGGCGCATAAGGTTACAGACACTTGAAGACAGACAGTCGGAAGAGTGGGTCGAAGGTAACAGGACGTTTCGCACTAAAGTTAGTCCCCTCGTACCTACTAAGTCGTGTAGAGTATGAAGGCGGTAACTATGCCCAGTAAGTGGATCAGGTGAATCCACAGAGGACAAGTTGGTAAAAGATGGAGTCTGAGGGAAAAAGCATATAGGTACGATCCCGAGGACAAGTCGTGTAATGCCGCAAGACCAGAATACAACATGCAGTTGCAAGTTGAATTCTCGACGGGACCAACCAAGGAAGATTGGCCATCTTCCATCTAGCGAGTTAGACTACCCTAGATGAGCATGAGGGCAAGATAATTCGTAGCCATTGTTGTCAACGGATAAAACGGATGAGCTGACACCTGACGTGGTCTCCACACCATCAGGAATAATGGAAGCACAGACCGATAAGTTGACCATGGGAGCAAGTGCTGTGGTAGAGAGTTCTCATGGTCTACGAGTATTCGCACTCAGGTGAAGTTCGCAGAGTTGCGGGCAAAGGTACTTGGTTGGTATAGAGTTAGCATGTATACCGCGATTGCTCAGACGCGGAATATAAATATCGAAGCATCTTCGCTGCTATTAGAAACAACAAGCACGGAGAGGAGATCTTATCAATATAATAAGTTACCTACACTTTTATATCGTTACCACTACTTCGACTATCTACACCCAAGTGAATATTATACCTAGCCTACATTACTCGTGTCTTCTTAACGAGTTCTCCGATATAATTACAAGCCTGGTCCTAGCTGTCGGAATACCTCACGCTGCAGCTACCACCTAACAGGGTTGTGCATGTTCAGGTCTCCCACCACCGAGAGTGGGACGACTGTTTTGGGAAAAAGGGATTCTGGGGGGACAGAGTGCACCCTGCGGTCCGCCGAGTTGCTTGAGTAGGCGTTGACTAGCCTAAAGGAGTGGAAACGGGAGCCAAACACAGGTCTTTGAGAGGAGATGTCCAGAGACATGACATCCACCCTCTCTGTGAACCTTGGCAACACCGAAAAACGAGCATGAAAGGACCAATGATGTAGGAAGCCACCCTGGACTTTCTGACAGGCGGAAAAAAAGGCACAAAACCATTACAGGATGGAAGGCCGGCCTCACTAACAGGAGGCTCTTGTAGAAGGACCACAGCGGGGTATGTGCTCGTCCCTTTAAAGGACTCAAATAAGGAAAGAAAAACATCCTAGCTCCCAAGGCAGTTATGGTCAATGACGGAAAGGGGGGAGAGGGAGGAGGCCAGCCTCCTGCTGGATTGGGTGGGCAAATTACTCATTTCCGGGACGTATCCGACGACCAGAGGGGGCGGGGGATGGGCTTGATTCCTCCAGGGGGAGAGGACCGCCAAAGCCTTGAGTGGAACCGGGGCGTGGAGGACCTGCCAGAGGGGGTTGTCCGTGAGTTACGAGGTCCAGCTGAATGGGACCCGCCCCGCCCGGGGGAGTAGCCAGTGCTTGGTCACCCTCGACGGCCACGTCCATGCGGTCTTGACCCACGGGTGCTGGTGTGGAAGGTCGGGAGGGGACAGCCGGTCGTGGTCCAGCTGGACACTCTTTGAAGATGGCAGTGTGGTCATTACGGCAGTTTCAGCAATGGGGGGGCGAGGTCAGCCAACAAGATTGGACTGGCTTATTGTTTCCGCTCCGGGGGCAGGTTGGATTCTGACATCTGTGAGCCGCCCGAGTATGATGAAGCGCACAGATGGGGCACGTCGGGTGGGTGGCGGGGCATCGCTGATGGGTGTGTCCGTATCTCCCGCAGTTTCTACACTGGGAGGCGCGGCTTGCTGAGAAGGCAAGTTCGACCTTGCGTTTCTGGGAGCGGATGACGACGCCTGAAGTAATGCCGCAACGTTCTGGCCGTCGACGGTGACAACCACCGAAGTGGCCTGCTTGGTGCCCCTTGAATCTCTGCTCGGGTTAAGGTAGCTGGCTGAGAGAATCGGGGTCACTCTGTCGTTGAGGATTGCCTGCCTGAGATATGGGAAGAGTTCCTCTTCATCTTGGGGGAGGAAACGGAGTGGGAGGGCGTGTATTGCTAATTGCCCAGCGGTGGCCGTGAGGATAAAGAGAGGCCAGGGGTGTTCGCCCACGTGGAAGGACTGGTTGAGTGCCCTGGTGAGGGAATCGAAGTAAGGGGGGTCGGACGCAGCAGGTGTTGCTTTGTCGGTGACGGTAAGAGAGATTGCCCCGCCGACGTTAACTGAGGCGGAGAAACCGAAGGGGAGAAGGCAATTGGATTCGGGAAGAACGCGGGCAGCTATGTCAGGGAAAGTTGCTGCGATCGTTGGAGCATCTGGGCCAGGGACTGGGGAGAAGGTGGGGGCGGTGAACCGGCGTTGAGCCGCAGGGAGGGAAGGCGGCCCCTTCTTAACCGGGGGGGCAGCCGAGCTCCAACTTGTTGGGGTGATGGGACCATAGGGGTTTTCTTCGTCCTGCCACGCCAGGCGGAGCCCGCCGCAGCCTGAGCATATGAGGGTGAGGAGGTGTAGTCTGGGTGGAGGTGGCCAGGGGTAAACGAGGATAGGTCATAAGCCCCTCTTCGGAGCTCTCTGGCTTCGTAGGAGTGGGGGAAGAGCTCGGCATATCGTTCTGGGTCGCCGAAAGCTCTGCCAAGCTTTGTGTTGCAATATTGTATGAGGTATTTAGGATCCTCGTTGGGGTTGGGGGGAAGGGAGGCGGGTGCGCCGGCCCTTTCCTTCTACTTCCTGGTAAGGGGGGCGCGTGCCGGGAGTTGGGGCGGAGGTGTGGGGCCAGGCACTTGGGGGAGCAGGGGTGCTTGGGCTCTCACACAATGTGACAGGTTCCTAAAAGCCGATTGGAGGACAGAGAGATCCTGGTGGTGGGGTGGGGTCTGGTGGAGTGGGAGGTTTGCGATTTGTGAGGAGAGGTCATGGAGCTTCTCTGTGAGTACGTCATTTTCCTCGGCAAGGGATGCGAGTTTCTGTGTAACCCCAGAGAGTTCTTGTGGGATGGTGACCAGCCCTCTTACGAGCTAGGACAGAAAGGTCAGGGTCGCTGTCTCTGACGGGATCAGTCCTGACAGAGTGTCCTGGGAGAAGTCGGGGAAGTCCTGGGGGTTTAGGTGAAGGGAGGATCTGGCAAAGGCTAGTTGTTCTGCCGTGAAGGCCTGAGGGTAGTCAACGGCCTGGGTGGACGAGCGCATTGGCAAAGGGGAGGAGGCTGCCGACAATCCACCCAAGGCAGTATTGCCGGGGGGGAGCTGGTGAGGGTTCGCCATGTAGGCGGGGAAATGGTACTGGATAAAGTGGGCGGTGGGTTTGTCCCAGACGCAATGCATTGTAAAGTGTTGAGAGTATGTTAAATGTAGGGGGAGGAAGAAGTTTGCGAGATGCGTAGTTTCTCTCCTAGTCATTTTTTTTTTCATTTTTTTTTTTATTGTAATCATGCGTTCATTGTTTCTAAGGTACAAAAAGCCTCATGCAGCGCTAGCTATGGAGAGAACAAAACCTATAAATCAAAACAAATTACAAAAGAAAGTCACGGCACCAGTTAAATATCCACTATTGCGAAGGTTTCTCCTCCTCCAGGCCTCTGCCCACGTAAAAAGCAAAGATACAAACTAACTAAGATTTGTCTAAAAATTAGGAAAGCTTACATAATATCGGAGGAAAGAAATTCCAACAGGCCTACATCTCAACTAACGAAAAAACACGAAACGCCGGGGGGGGTACTGCCAGGAGCGATAGGGGTAGTGGGGGGGAGGAGGGGGGAGTATTTGGCGAAAACATCGTGGGGGGGTGTCCGGTGGAGGTGAGCCCTATGAAGGTGGCGTGCCTTTTGAGCTGCGGAAGGGAGGACCAGAGGGGAGCGTCCGGACCAACGCTCGAGAAACCGTGGACTGGGCATAAGCGAGCGTCCTGTCGGGAGGGGCACGTGAGGATGGCATGTTCGAACGTCTCAGGTTCAAGACCGCAGCGGGGGCAGGGGCTATCGACATCGGGGGACCTCCAGATCGGGTGGGCGGCCAGGTAGCTTTTGCCGGCTCTCATCTGGTGAATCCTCCCGGCTATGAATTTGCCCAAACCCATGAAGTGTCGTGGGTTCAAGGTAGGGAGGTGGTGGTAATACCCTGGTGTCGGGAGGAGACGGGGCCACTCTGCGAGGAGGGCCTCCCTAACCATTTTCTTCAGGGCGGATTAGGTGTTATCCATCAAGGACAGAGGAGGGATTGTAGGGGCCAGAGAGACGCGGTGGGAATTGATCATGGGCATCCTAGCCAGCCCGTGGGTAAAGGGAATGGTCTTGTGAGCCACTGCCGCTATCGGCAGGTGGTTCCTCATCGGGGGCCGGCCGCGTGTCTTCCACTGGTGGGGGAGGTACACAGACGGGAGACCCCTCATCAGGGCCCTTGAGTAGTCATGCACTCGGTTGGCAGAAAGGGAGGGGAAGGATGCGTGGAGGCGTGCTGTCGCTGGCTGAATCTCCGGTGGGGAGCAAACAACACGAAGGGCTGCCCGTCTTTGTCGTTGGGAGATCAGGAGTGCGACCAGGGGGCGGAGGAGTCAAGAGCAGGAGTGAACCCGTACCCGAGAACCTAAGCAAGTCGCGGGGCCGGAACAGGTCTCCTTTGATCTGAATGGGGGAGAGGCACGTCGCTGAGTTCCTCTGGCTGGGGGTCCTCCTGTGTATGAGTTCCGTTTTGGCAACAGAAATTGAGACCCCTGTGCTGAGGGCCTTAGCTTCGAGTTTCTCGAAGCGGGCCTGGAGGCGGCGGATGTTGACCCTGGATGCAGGGGAGGCGGCACTGAGGGCGATGTTATCAACGTCTGAGATCATAAGACCTCGAGGCACTTTGAAGTGAAGTAGTGAGACGTAGAGGAGGAAAAGCACAGTGGAGATTGGTGAGCCTTGAGCGGCTCCAAAATTTACAGGGGCTGGGGTCCCTGGGGCCCCTTGAAAGACTAGGGTGCAGCTCCATTCTCCGAGAAAGGACAAGACCCAGGAGACCAGGTAGCGGGGGATCCCGCCCTCCCTTAGGATGCGGACAAGAGTGGAGTTGTCGAGCTTGTCGAACCCTGCTTTGATGTTCAAAAACAACGACGAGACTTTGCGACAGGGCCTTTGCAGGGCTTTCACGCTGTTGAAAAGGGTTAGGACCGCATTGCAAGTGCTCAGCCCAGGCAGGGAGCCGCATTGGTTGGGGTTCAGCATGCCCTTTGACCGGGCTGCCAGGAGGAGGCGTGACGTTATTATCCTCTCAACGATTTTCGAGACTGTGCGTATTAGGACGATTATCCTGAATGAGGCGGGGGACTCATAGGAGGCTTTCCCCGGCTTGTCGAGTACAATTCCATTTGACACTTTCAGGGAGGCTGGGTGGTATCACAGGCTAGCCATCGGGGAAAGAATCTCCAGCAGGATGGAGGGGTTTTCCCAGTTGACTTGCTTCCAAGTGAAGTAGGGGATCCTGTCAGGACCTAGGGCTGAAGTAGGTGAGCACTTGGCGACAGCTGTTGCTATCTCTTCCATCATTCGTGGTGGCGCCTTCTTATCAGGCCGTAGTCTGGGGGGGGGGAGAACGGCTCCTTCGAAGGCGGGAAGTAGTCTAACAGGACTTCGTTCATCTGTTGGGGGGTCTCAGCCCCGGGGAGGGAGGGGAAGCGTGATGGGGCTCGGCCATAGGCGAACCGTTTGCCCGTCCACAGGGTCTGGGGGGTGGCCCTCAGTAGGAAAGACGACCAGTGTTTGTTTTTGGCGGTTTTAATCGACTTGAAGTACCCAGCTTTGGAAATGTTTGCCACGTCCCGCAGGGCTGGGGTGCCATGTTTCCTAGCCACCCTTGAGGCTTTATGGAACACCCGACAGAGGGTTGTCAGGTTGGGTGTCCACCAGGGTTTGGAGTAGTGAGAAGGTGTGGAGACAGGGGTGTGTTCCTTGAGAAGGGCAGTGAGTCTATCCAATGACCCAGCCAGCCACTTATCTAGGTCCATCAGCGAAGGGCAGGGTGGTGCGGGAGGTATCCGCGAATCTTTATTGCCAGGGGATAGTGTTTCCCAATCCATGTCGGACCATCTAGGGCTTCTCCGGCTCGGGATCAGGGTGGGAGGGCCCAGGTTTATCATTATCGGCAAATGATCGTAGCCTGTCCAGGGGAGAGAGACTTCCCTGTTTTTGAACATTGGGAGGAGGAGGGGGTTTGCGAAAGCCAGGTCGATAACCGAGGGACGGGCGTTACCAACCAAGGGGAACCTAGTGGACTCCCCTGGCGGGTTAAGGAGAGCGAAGCCTGCCTCTGCTGCTTTCTCAAAGTAGGGAGTTGAGGATTCGATTTCTCGAGGCGAGCAAGACCGCAGTGGGTCTGCGAGGGGGTTGTGTATATTGAGGTCCCCTACTACCAGGAGGGGGACATCCAAGGTTGGCAACAGGGTTTCGGGGGAGCCCGAGTGGACTCGGTAGTTGCGTGGGTTTGGGGAGTAGGCGTTAATCGGCCAGAAGCAGTGAAAGTTGGTCGTCAAGAGAGGTTCCTTGGAGGAGACATCGCGGGCGAGGATGTCATCCACCCCTTTGAACCTCGGTAGTACCGACAAAAGGGCATGGAAGGACACGTGAATATAGGCCGCCACGCCAGGCTTCCTGACAGGGGGGAAAAAGGACTTAGAGCCTTTGAAAGACTGAACATGAGCCTTGTTAACAGGCGGATCTTGAAGGAGTACCAAGGAGGGGTAAGTTATCGCTTCTCCGAACGACTCAAATAAGACAGAAAAACATCCCACCTCCCAAGGCCGTTATGTTGAACGATGGAAAGTAGGTTGGGATTCTGGGCCGGCCCTTTCCCAGCGGGGCGGGGGTGATTAATCATTACCGGGACGAGCCCGACTGTCATAAGGGGGGGGGGAAGGGCATTGGGCCTCCAGTGGGATAGGGCCGCCAAAGCCATGAATGGTGCCAGGGCGCGGAGGGCCTGCCGGGGGTGGTTGCCTGGGAGTCACGAGGTCTACCTCAGAGGGATCCAACCTGGCCGGGGGTGTAGAGGGTGCTGGACCACCATCGACGGCCATGTCCATGGGGCCTTGACCTGGTGGGATTGTGGAGGAAGGTCTGGTCGGGCTAACTGGGTTAGGTCAAGCCGGACACTCCTTGAAGGTGGCAGTGTAGTCATTACCGCAGTTGCAGCAATGGGGAGGCGAGGTCGGACAACAGGATGCGACTGGCTTATTGTTCCCGCTCATGGGGGATTTGGGATTCTGACATCTGTGACACGCGCGAGTATGGTGAAGTGCACAAATGGGGCACCTCGGGTGGGTGGTGGGGCATAGTTGATGGGCCTGTCTGTATCTCCAACACTTTCTACACTGGGAGGTTCGCTTGGTTGAGAAGGCAAGTTCGACCTTGCGCTTCTGCGAGTGGATAAACACCCCCCATGTGAGGGCCGATACGTGCTGAAGGTCGACGGTGACAACCACCGAAGTGGCCTGCTTGGTGCTCTGAGAATCTCCGTTAGGGTTAAGGTACCTGGCTGAGAGAACCGGGGTCGCTTTGTTGTTGAGGATTGCCTGCCTGATATATGGGAAGAGTTCCTCTTCATCTTGAGGGAGGAAGCGTAGTGGTAGGCCGTGGATGGCTAGCTGTAAGGCTGTCTGGGCAACAGCTAGGGTACACCAGGGGTTGTTGCCCAGTGGGAAGGATTGCTTGAGGGCCTTTGTGATGGAGACGAAGTACGGGGTGTATGACGCAACAGGAGTGGCCTTTTCGGTGACGGTGAGGGAGATTGCACCTCCTGGGTTGACGGTTGCAGAGGAGCCCAGAGGGAGGAGGCAGTTAGATTCGTGGAGCATCCAGTCACCTATGTCACAGAAGGTTGCTGCAATTGATGGAGCGTCTGGGTCAGGGGCGGGGGACTGGCCCGGAGCCAAGAATCTATGTTGGGCACCTGGGAGGGAAGGAGGCCCCTTCTTAACGGAGGGGGCGACCCCACTCACAACCTGTTGGGGGGGGGGCGGTTTGCCTGCTTTCTGTTTGTCCTTGCTGCCCGCTCCGGAGCCAGTGGCTGCTTGAGTGTAGGAGGTGGATGGGTTGTTGTCTGGGTGAACGTGGCCTCATGTGAAACAGGACACATCATATGCACCTCTTCGGTATTCTCCGGCCTCCTAGCTGTGGGGGAACAGCCTAGCATACTTTTCGGGGTCTCCCAACGCCTTGCCAAGCTTGGTGTCGTAGTAGGGTATGAGGTATTTAGGGTCCTCAGCCGCGGAGGGGGTTGGTGTTGGTGGTGCTCGGGCCCTTTCGTTTCCCTTCCTAGAGGGGCCGGGGCCTGGGGTGACAAAGGGTGTGTGGGGCATATGGGTGGGGGCCGGCACTTGGGGGCCAGCAACTCGGGCTAACAGACGATGTGACAGGTCACGAATGGATGCCCCGAGATCAGCCAGCGCTAGGGGCGGGCTTTGATCTTGCGTGGTGGGGAGGTTGGCCAGTTGTGAGGAGACTTCATGGAACTCCTCCCTGATGGTTCATTTTCCTGGGTGATGGTTGCGAGCTTTTGGCATACCCCACTCAGCTCATGGGAAATGGTGACGAGCCCCTTGATGAGCTGGGACTGGAGAGTGATAGTGGTGGATTCAGCGGGGATGGTGTTGGCTAGCGGTTCGGCGCTGAAGTCCAGGAGGTCTCGCGGGTTGAGGAGAAGGGCACTCCTGGCCTGGGCCAGGTGTTCCGCCATGAAGGCTAGAGGGTAGTCGGTCAGGGGGGCACTTGATCTTGACCCGGCAGGGGACCTGAGGGCTGACATGCAGCCAAAGGCAGGATTGCCCGTGGGAATCTGGTGTGGAGCTGCATGAGGGCGAGCGAGCGAGATGAAGTAGGCGAGGGGTTTGATCCGGAGGCAAAGTGGGGCAAAGATCAGATTGTATGTGAAATGTAGGGAGGGGCAGGAAGTTTGCGAGAAGCGTGGTTTATCTCCTTGTCAGTTTTTTTTCTCTTTTTCTCTCTTTTTTCTTTTTTTTTAAATCATGTATTCATTGTTAAGGTACAAGAACTCGCATGCAGCGCTAGCTATGGCGTAAAGAAAACCTTAATCTCAATCAACCAAAAACAAACACAAATTATAAAATCATCTCCAAATCATGTCAAGTACTCGACGCATTGCCAACTCACGGCTAACAAATAACAGGATAACTGTGAAACCTCATCCTAACAGCTCACTTTGGTACGGAAAAATAAACCCATCACAGGAGAAAACCTTAAACGGGGCGGGGAGGGGACGAGGAGAGCAGCCCTTGCGAGATACTGGGCGGGGAGAAGGGGAAGACCATCGAGGCCGGCAACAGGGGAAGGGAGGGGCACATGTCGGGGGGGGTAGTTGGTGCCAGTGGCCTGTATGAAGGAGGCCAGGGCTAGGAGAAGTTCTTTGACGGCCCAAACGGGGGAGTCAGGGCCCACCTCAGAGAGGCCTTGGAGGAGGCGATCCATGTGGTAGGATGTTGACTGGCAACGGAGTATGGCATGGCTGAAGGTTTCTTCCTCATCACCGCATCTAGGGCAGTGTCTGGGTTCATCTACCCTTGAGCATGAGGGGTGGGCGGCAAGATAGCTCTTCGGGGCTCTCATCCGGTATATACGACCGGCCATGAACTTGCCAAATCCCATAAACGGGTGGGGGGTCAATGACAATGGGAAGGGATAGTATAGGGAGGGCGGCGCCCGCTGCCTCCACTCCTCTACGAGTAGGAGTCTTGTTCCACCTTTGAGGGCTTTGTACGCATTCGTCATGGTGTTGTGAGGTGGGAGTGATGGAGCCTCCGCGAGGCGGGCAGCCCTTGCTAGGGGGGCAAAGGACAGGGTCTCAAGGATAGGGCGCACAAGGTTGGCTAGCTCGTCCACTGGGAGATGGGATCTGACTCTCGATTGCGGGCGGTTGGTCTTCCATGAGAGGGGCATTACATTGGGGGGGAGGCAGGTGCAGAGTCCCCTGTGCGAGTTTGTGGCCCTGTACTTGAGTAGGGAGGGGAAGGTAGGGCAGAGTCCACCAGCTGCAGGGTTGACCGTGGGGGCGGCGCAGATCAGTCTAAGGGCAGCCATACGTCACTTGTGCGGGACAATGGCCAGCAGAGGAGGAATGCTGGCTTCTGCTGCTAGAACAGGTATTGGAGTTGATCTGAGGCAGTTCGAGACCCAACGTTGGACTTGGCGCCAGTAGACGTCCATCTTTGTGAGCATTCCCCTGCTGCGGACCATAATGTCGGCACCGTACAGGAGGGTAGGGAGGAGCAGGGATATCGCCAGACGATGTGTGAGATGGGGGGAGAGGCCAGAGCCAGGCGGTGAGAGTCTTTTGACAGTGGCAAAGGCACCTTGGGCCAGTCCAAGTCTCTTGGAAAAGTGTGCTGACGATGCCAGGTTGGGTGTGAACCAGTACCCGAGCCACGTGATGCAAGGGAGCGGGGGAAACACCTGGCCATCCAGCCATATCGGGGGAGGGGCTGGGGACCCGGGGGGGTCCCTTCGAAGGGGGGTCCTCCAATGAATGAGTTCGGTTTTGGGGACACTAAAGCCCACTTCTCGAGCACTTGCTCGGGCCCTCATTCGCCAGAACGCCCTTTGTAGTGTTCTGATGTTCGTCCTGTAGTATGTGCATTAGCAAAAAAAATCAGTTTGCATTATTTGCATTTCAGTGCACCCTGCATCTTCTGGCTACGTTCTGTGGGACAATTTTTTTGAAGTAATGTAATCAAAAAACCCGTTTCATTTTAAGATTAATCTAACAATTACGTAGACAAAGATGAATTTTCCGCCCTAACGGACAACATTTCCATCTCTATTTTGGCTTCTGAAGTTTAAAACTGGATTCATGGGATGCACAGGATGCTGACCAGATGCAAACTCCACTACAGGGTGCGTTCAGATGCGTGTGGATGCAAAATCGAGTTTTTTTGCTGATGTGGATGCCGCCGACAGTGCAAAGTCATCGACGTATGACAGGGACAGGCCTTTTGGGATTTGAATGTGTAGAGACGCCACCTATATGACGAACAGTAGCGGAGATATCGGGGAGCCTTGTGGAGTCCCCACTTGGACAGGAGAGAATGTTTTCGGGGGATCGTTGGAACAACAGGCGACAGGTCCTCTGGGAGAGGAAAGAGCCAATCCAGGATATCATGTAGTGGGGAACCCCTGCCTTTTTGAGGGATGAGCACAGGATGGAGGCATTAACGTTATCAAACCCACCTTTAATGTCCAGGAAAAGGGTGGAGACTCTGAGCCCAGGGCGTTAATGGGTCCTGACTGTGTCCACCAAGGAGATTGGTGTGTCAAATGACGAGAGGGCGGGAAGGGAGCCACACTGGTTGCTATGAACAAGCTTCAGCATCTTGGCAATCAGGGAAAGGCTGGAGGCGACTACTCTCTCAAGGATCTTGGAGACACTCTGTAGCAGGACGATGACTCTGAACGAGGTAGGTGAGTCATAGGAAGGTTTGCCTGGTTTATCCAGCACTATGCCATTGGCCTTCTTCATCGAGATGGGGTGATAGCCGAACTTCAGGAGGGGACCTAAGAGATCCGTGAGTAGCCGTGGGGCTGCGAGGTTGACTCTTTTCCAGACGGAGTAGGTGATCGTGTCTGGCCCGGGCGCTGAGGAGGAGGAGCACTTTTGAAGGGCGGCTGTTACCTCCCCAGGAAGGAGGGGGTCGCATCCTTTATAGGGTCAAAGGATGGACGGAACAATAGGGAGGGGTTTCGGGGGAAAGAAGTGAAGGAGTAGGGCTTGGTTGACCTCTTCCGGGGGGGTAGCGTCAGGGAGGTCAGGGAACCTAGGAGCGACTCTCCCCACTGCGAAATTCTTCGCGGTCCATATGGTGAGTGGCGTGGCATCCGCCAGGAAGGATTTCCAATGTGGAGCCTTCGCAGCCTTGATTGCCTTGATGTACCCTTGTTTGGAGAGCTTGGTGATTACCCTGCCTTGTGGGTCGTCCGAGGTGCAGGCCTTCCGAGAGAATGAATGGAAGTCTTTCCGAAGGGTGGATATCAGCGGGGACCACTACGGTTTGGCCCTGATGGACGGTCAGCAGGAGGGGGTGTCAGTTTTGAGGAGTTCGTTCAGCGTGCCTAGGTGGGAATCAAACCATTCTTTGAAGGCGTGCTTAGTGGGGAGGGCCGGAGGAGGGGGGATCTTGATTTCTTGAAGCTAAGATTCAAGGTTAGGCTAGTCCGTCCTGTCCCAGTTCGGGCCGGCGGCGGTGGGGTGGTAATCGGGTGCGCCAACCTTATCAAGATAGGGACATGGTCAGACCCAGTAGAGGGGAGGTGAGTTGCCCATTCTTGGAAGACAGGCACCAGGGCAGGGGATGCAAATGCGAGGTCTAGAACTGAGGACCTGGAGGATCCTTGAAGTGGGAAGCGTGTGTGCACCCCCGGGATGTTTAGAAGACTATATCCAGGCTCCGCGGCCCTTGAGAAGTACGGGAACGAAGCCTTGAGTTCAGAAGAGTTGTGTTTTCTAAGGGGGTCGGCGGACAGGTGGTGGAGGTTGAAATCCGCTATTACTAGGGTAGGCAAGGAAGAGAGAGTAAGGGCCAGGGTGGGTGCGACTGTTCTTTCTGTAATGGTCTTTCCGCACACACTATAGGAGTTGATTATGTGGAACCTCTCCACTGTCTGGCCGAAGAGGGAAGGAGCGGGAATCTCGAGGGTAGCTATATCTGATCTGCCCGTCAAGATAGGGGTGATGGTGGTCATATCGATGAGTGACCTGAAAACATAAAAGGCCACCCGAGAGCGGCGCCCGGTGGCTGATGGGGCAACAGAAGTAAAGGCGGAATGGGAGGGCAGTTGGTTCCTCCAGAGGGGAGGGTCTTGAAGGCAAACGATCAAAGGAGGGTTTTTGGCTGAAGCAAACGAATTCAAAAAGGAAAGAAACACATCCCAGCTCCCGAGGCAGTTGTGTTGTACAATGGAAAGAGTATGTCCTGGGCCCAGTCCTGGCGGCAATGATTCGCAGGTGTATGACATCTTACCAGGCGGCGCCTGCGAATTGCGGTTGGCAGGTGAGGGGCGAGCCTCCCCCTCTGGGGGGAGAGGGCCGCCCTTGGAGGCTGATCTTGTCATGGCTGGGGGGGCTGCTATTGTAGTGGGGGTGGCTCTTGGGGTTTCTTCCTGGAACGGTGGGAGGATTTATCTGCTTGTCTAAAGAAGAAGAAATCCAAATATGGTTCCTTCAAATGGACAGAAGCGAAAACAAATTCTTTAGTGCAGCCGATATCGGCTATCACCCTCAGTTGATGAAAGAAAAAAGAAATATTATCAAGTGCTCACGTCAATGCAGCCCTGACGCGAAGGATGAACGATTCATTTCTAGACAAGATTAGAGTGGCTGGCAAACAGGGTGAGAAGTGGCAGGACAGTGGTGATAGGCGCACGCACTCCCCGTAAGGATTTACAGGGCAAAGTTACCCTACCTTAACGACACGAACTTCGAAGGAAAAAGATAACAGCGCCCTACAGCCCGGGGGTTGGGACGGCGCATCATCACTGGCCACCTGGGTAGTTGCATCCCAACACGAATGACCATTATTGATGGGACACATCGTATAACACCATGTACGTCGCGGCCGACTGTCCGACCGCATCCTGTGCGCAGGATATATGAGGAGAGACCTTCGGGCACCTTATGCAAGGGGAAGCAGGTGAATCGGACCAGGGCGCATAAGGTTACAGACACTTGAAGACGGACAGTCGGAATTGTGGGTTGAGAGTAAGGGGACGTTTTGCACGAAAGTTAGTCCGCTCGTACCTACAAAGCCGTGTAGAGTATGAAGGAGATAACTATGCCCAGTAAGTGGATCAGGTGCATCCATAGAGGACAAGTTGGTAAAAGATGGAGCGCGAGGGAAAAGGCCTATAGGTACGATCGCGAGGACAAGTCGTGTAAGGCCGGAAGACAGGAATACAACAGGCAGTTGCAGGTTGCATTCGCGACGGAACCAACCAAAGAAGATTGGCCATGTTCTGTTCCACGAGTTAGACTACCCTCGACGAACACGAGGGCAAGATAATTCGTAACCATCGTTATCAATGGATAAGCAGATTAGCTGACAGCTGACATGGTCTCCAAACCATCAAGAATAACAGAAGCGCAGACCGATAAGTTGGCCATGGGAGCAAAGGGTGTGGTCGAGAGTGTTCAGGTGTTAGGCGCACGGACACCCCGTAAGGATTTACAGGGCAAAGTTACCCTACCCAGAGGCATACCAACTTCGAAGGAAAAAAGATAACACCCCCGTCCAGCCCCGGCGTTCGGACGGCGTGTCAGCACTGTCAGCCTGGGTAGTTGCGTCCCAACACCAAAGACCACTATTAACCGAACACCTCTTATAACACCATATACGTCACGGCCCCCCCTCCGACCGGATCCCGTTCGCACCGTCTATGAGGGGAGACCTCCGGGCACCATATAGACGTGGAAGCAGGTGAATCGGGCCACGGCGCATAGAGCTACAGACACTTGAAGACAGACAGTCGGAAGAGGGGGTCGAAGGTAACCGGACGTTTTGCACGCAAGTTAGTCCCCTCGTAACAACAAAGTCGTGTGGGGTATCAAGGAGGTAACTATGCCCAGTAAGTGGATCAGGTGCATCCACAGAGGACAAGTGGGTAAAAGATGGAGTCCAAGAGAAAATGCCTATAGGTACGATCCCGAGGACAAGTCGTATAATGCCGGAAGACAAGAATACGAGATGCAGTCGCAGACCGAATTCTCAACGGAACCAACCAAAGAAGAATGGCCACCTTCTGTCCAGCGAGTTAGACTAACCTCGAAGAGCACCAGGGCAAGATAATTCGTAGTCATTGTTGTCAACGGATAAACGGATGGGCTGACATCTGACGTGGTCTCCACACCATCAGGAATAATGGAAGCGCAGACCGATAAGTTGACCATGGGAGCAAAAAGGTGTGATAGAGGATTTTCAGGGTCTACCAATGTTCGCACTCAGGTGAAGTTCGCAGGATTGCCGGCAAGGT
>Ga0307509_10001343_pt1 | contig 41675 bp, 64 predicted proteins | sample 10_EM_MG_FD_202245 | JGI IMG/M metagenome (GOLD analysis project Ga0307509, IMG submission 202245) | Populus trichocarpa ectomycorrhiza microbial communities from riparian zone in the Pacific Northwest, United States - 10_EM | ecosystem: Host-associated > Plants > Roots > Unclassified | place...
TCCTTTCGTGCGCCTTGGAGGTCGAAGCCCATGTGCTATCTACCGAACGACTCGATGGGTCTGCGCTTCTTCGGCGGCGGCGCGGTCGTTCCGGCTGGTTTTGGTTTCGGCTTTTCGGCTGCTGGCGGCGCAGCCGATGGCGCGGCTGCCGGCGGAGCTGCCCCAGGTACAAAGGCATCGCTGTACTGCGACGGCTCATCGGAAAAGTATGGATTCAGCTTCCCGCGATTCGTGCCGCCGTACCATGTGTTCGTGTCGGGCTCCGCTTCCGCGCCTGCATAACTTCTGGAATTCGGGAACGACTCCGCCCACTGCTCGTTGAGCGATTGCTGGACGTTGCCATTCCTCTGCCAGCGCTTCCCGACCCTTTCCGCGAACTGGTTGTACTTCTCAAGCGACATGTCACGGCCGGTCGCGAAGATGAAGTCATCCAACCCGAACGTGATCTCTTTGATGATCGGGACAGGAATCTCATTCGGCTCACCCTTGCCGGACTGCTTGTTCCGCAGATTGATTCCGTCGAGATAGTTCTTGAACCGCAACGCGTTCTGCTCAGCGGTGAACTGGCGGGCCTTCGAGCTTTCATCGGCGGTCGCCGCCTGCGCGTCGTCCTGCAACGCGCCGCGCCGACCCCAGTTGAAATCAGCGAGTCCAAGTTTGTTCCGTGCAGCGATCTCGGTCAGAGCCCGCTTCACGGCGACTTCTGGATTCAGCTCACCGGACAGTTTTGCGCCTACGTCGGGATCGTCGCCAAGATCAATGGCGTCGGCCCAGTTTTTCAAAATCTTTGCGTTGGTCAGCTCCTGATCGATCTGGCCCGTCACCGGGTTCAACACGGGCCGCAACATCTCCGCGCGATAATCCTCGATCTGATGTTTGGTCGCGCGGTCGGTGTCCTCGATGGCGGCCAGCTCCTGCATGCGGCCAAACTTCCATTCAGCGGCTCGCTGCGCGAACTGCTTCTCAGGATCAGGCGGAGCCAAGGCGCTCGCGAGGTTACGCGATGCGGTCTCGATCCACGGAGACTGGTAGTAAGCGTTATGAACGGTTGCCATGTGTCACCTAATGCATCACGTTTTCTTGCGAGGCGATGTATGCGAGGTCGTCGGGCGAGAGCCGATGGCCCAAGCGCTGCAACGCCAGCAGCTCTTGCAATCGCTGATCGGCGACGATGCCCGCGCCCATTCCGCCGAGACCGGCCGCCGTTTGCCCGAAGGCACTGCCGAACGGAATCGAGCCGCCGGCCATTCCGCCGAATCCTTTGCTCGCGAAGTCGCCGAAGCGTGCGGCGCTGATCTGTTGCCCTGCCGTCTGCGCGCCGGCTCCGCCGCCCAGGGCCATCGGGGCCATGATCGTGCCGGCGAGTTTCAGAATGTCGCCGGTAGTGCTCCAGTCGCGCCCCGACTCATTGGCGTACTGGAGCCGATACGGCAACACGTTCTGATTCCAGTTGCGCATGGACGCTGAATTCTGGTCGATGTCCTGCGCGTTGCGGCCCAAGGCGTTTGAGTAGTCCTGAAACACAGAGCTGAACGCTCCAGCCGCCGCATTCGCTTTCGTGCGGGCAGCGCTGCGCGCATCGCTCGCCCCGAAAATGTCACGCGCCTGTCCAACGGTGCTCGTGGCAGACGGCGGGGAGTTGGGGTCTAACAATCGCGCTTGCCCACCTGCGCCTTCAGTGATTGGGGCCGCTGAGGGCGCGATCTGCGTTTCCAACTGCTTCGCCCGAGCAGCCTCGTCGCCGGCCGTGTTGGCGAAGAGCTGCTTGCTCTTCTCGGCAGAGCCTTCATTTTCGCGCGTTAATTTCGCGCGCCGCTCGCTCTCCTCGCGCATCGCCTTCGCGCGCTCTTGCGACACCTTTCGCTCGCCCATCATCTGCGCGCCCGTGCCGGCCGCCATCAGTGCGTAGTAGACCCAAAGTGGTATGGCTTGGATCATGTGTCACCCCACGTTCCGCGTGTAGCGATTCGGATTGGCCCACGTCGAGATGCCCAGGTTGTAGCGATTCGTACCCTGACGTTCCTGCTGCGCCTGTTCGGCGAGCCCGGCCGTGAAGTCGGTGAAGACGGAGCCAAGCGGCGAGTAGGGAATCGGCTGCGACTGAAAGGCGAGCTGCTGTGCGGCGGCGGCGTTCGCGGCGTTCAAGTCGCTGGAGCTGCGCAACTGACCGATTACGTTGTCTTGCGCCGCAATCGTTTTGCCTTTTGCCGCCTGTATGGTGGACAGCGCCTGCTGATTGAGCATCTCGTCTTTGTCTTTGTACTGCTTTCGAGCGGCGGCCATTCGTGTGACGCCCTCGGTCGAGTCGTAGATGCCCTGACGCATCAGCGCCGCTTCGAGTCCCTTGCGCGCGGTCTCCCACTGCGTAGTGAAGTCGTCCATGTATGACGCCTTCTGCTTCGCCTGTTCGGCGTCCCAGTAAGACTGGTTGAACTTCTGATCGAACATGCCGCGAATGGCCCGCGTGCCGTCGCTGACACGCTTTACGCGCGCCTCCTCTTCTTGTCTGGCCCTGCGTGCTTCCCGGCCGGCGCTTCCCTTACCCATGAGATAACTCCTTCACGTATTCGATTCCGCGAGGCTGGTAGCCCGCGCGCTTGGCGACGCGCAGAAACGCGGGGCGTCGCGAGTAAAACCGCAGATACTTTGCGCCGCCGAGCAGCGCGAAAAAATCGAGGTGCGGCTGGTAGCGTTCGATCACGTCGCCGCCCTTGTGCCACAACAGATAGACGTACAGCTCTTTCTCGTCGGGGTTGTAAACGTAGTCATCGAACCGAACAATCGCGAACGCGGTGTCATCGTTGTCGTCGGTGAGTAGGAGAGCCAGGTCGTCGTCCAGCATCGAGCGGATACCAGCGATGTCCCAGTCCTGATCGACGTACTGGCGGTGCAGTTTCTCGAGGCCGGGGAGAATGCGCGGCCATGCCTCGCGGTGATCCGCGATCCGGTAGCGGCACGCCAAGGCGCGCTCAATCCGCTGTTGAGTCGGTGTAGTGGAGTGCGGCATTGCCTACTCGTGCGGGTCCGACAAACGTCGAACGTAGTTCCAGCGAAACGGCTGGCGATTCGCCGTTCATCGCGATCTTCTGTTGTGCGTACGTGCTCTTCGTGAGATTGGCTAACAAGTCGAGCGCGGTGGGAACCGTCGGATCGAACGAACCGCGCACGTTCCAGGTGCCGAATATCGCCAAGTCGATCCCGGTCCAGTTCTTCGCGGTCGCGGGTTTGCCACCGTCGATGTATGGCAGGCGGGCAAGCGCTTCGGTGTCGTCGTAGACCGTGCCGGACTCGTCACCGTAGATGATGATGTCGTTGCCGGAGCGCCAGTAAATACTTTGATCGCTCGTCACCATGTAGTCCACGGGCGCGCTCGTCGCGTCGTACCACGTCCACGCCGAGATGCGGCTGGTCGTGTAGTAAGACAGTATGAAAATCTTGTCGTGCAGTGCCATCCATAGGCGCCCCGAACGTGGCTCAACGACGGCCCAGTAGTTGTAGAACTTTTCCTCGTCGGTGCTCACGTCGATCTTCGCGCGCACGAGGTCGTCTATCAGGTTGCCAACGTCGGCGGCGAACGCCTGTTCGGATGAGTCGCGCGCCCGTAGCGAGCGAACCCCGCTGATGTCGAGATACATCACATCGCTCGTGCCGTATGGCACGACGCTGTGAGGCGCGAACGTGCCTGTGCCGTGTAGCGTTTGTTTGAGCTGATCGCCGCCCGGCGTCACGTCGATATTCCAGACAAAGACGTGACGTGTGCCAAAAACCGCGAGGTCGCCGCCGTAGTCCGCCATCGAAACGAGAATCGGCTTGCGACTCGTCAGCATCGAATGTTCGATTGCGCCAGCCTGTTTCGGCACGCTCAACCACTCTGAGGGGTCCTTGGGTGCGGAGTAGTTCAGCAACGAGCCTTGTGTGGAAAACATGCGGTAGCTGTGCGCGCGGGCGAACGTGCCCTTTTCAACCGGGTCGCCCGGTGCGCCAGAGTGCAGCGATGGGGCTTCTCCACGAAAGAGAACGGTTCCGCCGCCGCTGCTGGTCGTTCCTCCGCTGAAGATGTTTTGCCCACTCGGCTGCACGAGGCAGGGGCCGCCGCATGACATCTCGATCTTCCAGCCGTTGTAGGTAGGGCCGGGGCTTTCAAGCCAGAAGAGCACCGTGTCTTCGCTGGCCTGCGCCGTGACGATCACGGGAGCGCCGCCGACTGGCGGGATAAAGCTGTTGACCACGTTCATCGTCGCTGCCGCGACTTCTCGCGGGTTGGTGGGTCCGGGGACGATGATGTTGCTGATGGGGAAAGTCCCCTCCATGTGATCCAGATTCACAATCAGCCAGGCATCGACGGTTCCTGTCGGGCCAAAGTTGTGCGTGCTGCCCGGCGCGAGTAGGTAGATGTAGCGAATAATCACGTCGGACGGAGGAGTGCCCGTAGCCATGAGCTGAAAAAAGAGCGTTGTCTTTGGCTTGTTGCCCGGCGCGGTCACGGGAGGAGTCCCGCCGCCAGTAACCGGCGCGGGGATCGGAATCGTGAGCAGTTTTTCGCTGCCATCGACGTTGAGCCCGTACCAGTGCAGGATGCGGCCCTTCGGAAATTCCACGGACGGCTCATAGTGAGCGATCACGTAAAGCAGGCTGTTGAACTCTTCGACCGACATGATGTGATCGAGTGGAGAACCATCGGGGTCTGGAATGCCGTGGTAGATAGTGCCCGGAGGTAGGCCAGCGGGGGCCGTGAGCGAATCTCCCCATGTGTGATAAACGCGCCCATCCGTGACCCACAGCCCGACGGTCGTAGCCGGCAACGTCGCCTTCACGACAAACGCCGCGCGCTTCTCAATCTCGCCACCCAACGTGATGTGACAGTCGCGCCCTTCGATGAGCGTGCCGGGCTCAGTCGTGTCGATGAGCTTGCGGGTGTCGATGCCGCGCTCAAACGATTTGACGAGCGTGTAGCCCATCTATGGCCCCACGGAGAACGGAACCGGGTGCGCGTAGGTGACGTTCACCTTGTCGTCATCTTGCTGTCCGCCGTTGAGATTGAAGCTGCGGTTCTTTTCCTGATTGCCGCGAAGGCGCATGTACAGCGTCTGCGCCGCTTGCTGCTTCGCTTGCGCGTCGTCCTTGCGGTCGCGCATCAGAATCTCGGCGGCGGCGGAGAGCACAATCAGATCCCCGTCAAGGTCGCATCGATCCGCGTCCGCATTGAATGGAAGAAGGAAGCGGATGCCTGTTAGGCGAATGTTTCCTTCGAGCGTGCCGCCGACGATGCCGCTGTCAGATGGCAGCGGCCACACTTCGATCATGCCGCGATTGTCAGGCGTGCCTGCGGTGTCGGCCGGGTCCTCCGCGATGTCCCAATTCATGATGGGCCAGGATCGTTCATCGTTGCGCGGGTCGAAGACCGAGTAGTTGCGCTCGTTGATCCCGAAACACAGCGGAATCCACTGACCGCCGAACTTCACCTCAGCGCAGTCGATGCGTTCGTAGGGCAGATCGGTGGGGCAGTTGTAGTAACGCTGGCCCGCGTTCAACTGCATGTCGCGCGAGACGCGCATGTGCATCCAGTCCCAATCGCTCCACAGCCGGCGCTGCGTGCGCTTGAGAACTTGCACGAGAGAATCCCGATTGTTGATGCCGTGAGCTGCGTTCTGGCTATAACCGCATTCTGCTTTCAGGTCGCTCAACAACTCGCCGAGCGTTTGGCCGCGCATCGGATCACGACGGCTTCGCGCTCACCTGAAACTTTGCCGATGCCTCGGCGGGCTTCAGAAGAGCGGGGTTGATCCCGAGCGCATCGATCCGCGACGGGAACGCTGGGCCTGGGAAGTCGCGCCAGATATTCTGGATACGCTCGCCGTGCAGCGGATACAGCTCCTTGAGTCGCGCAATCTCCTCGGACGGTTCGCGCTTCACTTCGCCAACGGGCTCGATGGACAGAACAGCGTCCGCGCCGTGCAGCGACTGCAAGAGCAGGACTTCGGCCGGGGAGAGTCCCGTCTTCCAAACCATGTTGTTGCGGTCGCCGGTCAAGGCTACCAGTGCATTCAGTTGCTGCATCGCTCGCACTCCTTTCAAAAAGGGGCGGCAAGATCGCCGCCCCACATTGGTCCCCGCTTCACGTCACTTGGAAGAGTGCGTGACAGTTGAGCTGGTCGGCACAGAGCTGCGCGGTGTACGTGCGCGCCTTGAACAGCGCGTACACGTCATGCGGCCGGGCGGGCGCATGGTCTTTGCCCCATTCCTGTTCCATCGCGTAGATGTAGAGGTGCTTGGGGTCGATCACGTAGCAGCTATTGACGAACGCGCCGCCCAGGTCATCCAGTGACGGGTCGTACTGGAAGATCAGATCGTTGTAGCGGATGTCCGCGACAGCGATATCGGTGGACGCCGGACGACTCCAGCCCGCATCCGTGTAGTAGCCCTTGTCGCGGAGCTGCTTCACGAGCGCATCGAGGAATCCCGAGCCTGCAAACGCCTTCGTCGGCTTGCCGCCGTAGCGGCGAAGCTGGCGCATCTCCGAATGGATCACGTTCGGCAGTTCCGTTGTCGCGACGGGCCACGTCGCGAAACGATTTCTCCACCACGTATTCGTGGCGCGGTCGAGACCGCCAGTCACGCCCACGGCCGGTGTCGCGGTGATGAAGTAGCGAGCGCCGATGAAGCCGAGCGGATCGGCGGTGCCGTCACCCCAGAACATCGTGTTGAGCGACTTCATGGTGATTTCACCGAAGGTCTCAACCTTGTCCTGCATGATGTTGGTGATCGCCGTCACCTCACGCTTGCTGTGCTTGCTGGTGTTCTCGCCGAACGCGGAATCGGTGACGCTGATGCCGTCAATCTTCAATTCCGTGAAGGTGCAGTTCCAGCCGGTGTGAACCTCGCGCCACGGATACTTGACGCGCTCGATGCCGGCGATGTTGCCGTATGCCACCGGGTCGTCATGCGTGAAGCCGCGAAGTGATCCAGTCGGGGGGACGGCAGCTCCTTCAAAGCTGTACTTGCCCTTGACCGGGATCGTGATATCGCCTTTGCCACCGGGGAAGGTCTTGCGTGCCCCTTCGAGCGCAGCCAGGAGCGGTTTGTCCTGAATGCTCTGGGGCAGTGGCTGCCCCTTGAAGTGAAAGTCGAGCGCGGCATTCGCAATGGATGCCAGCTCCGACGCAGTAAAAGCCATGTGTGCAGCCTCCGAACGAGGCCGACCGAACTACCCGCCGAGCGCGTTCTCGATTGCTTCGCGCATTGACTTGGGTTGTGACTCAGCCGGCTTGGATAAACGTCGGCCGACGCTTGGGCTGGATACGGCACGAGGCTGCGGCTTCAATCGCTCCAATCGCTTCGTCACGGTGTCAAAGGCTGTCTTCGCCATTCCCCGCGCATCTGCGACCGTCTGCGGTACGCCGTGCTTCGTGACCAATGCAGTCAACGCATCGACCACCATGTCGTGCTTTTCCGGCGTGTAGTCGGGGTCAGAGGCTTTCAGTTCTGCCTGATACGCGTTGACTGAATCGTGAATCTCGCGGGATCGCTGCGCTTTGCTGGTCTGCTCGCGTTCCGCCGTTTCCACTTGGGTACGGGTGCGATCAAGGTTTGTCGTCGCGCGTAGCTGCGCTACCTCTTTCGCCGTGGCCTCATCGAGAACGCCGTCATCGACTTTCCCTTTCAAGTCGGCGGGTAACGAGTACCCAACCTTCTCTTGCCACGTAGCGGTGAACTCTTGGAGCTGTTCAACCGCTTTCTTCGGATCACTCGCAAGTAGTCGGGGCCATGCGAACAGTTGGGCCATGTCGTCCTGCGTCATGCCCATCTTCTGCGCGTCGCGACCGATGGCAGTCAAAGTACTGTCCATCTCGCGATAGCGCTCGTTCGCGCCCTTCAAGGTTTTGTTCTCGTCCAAGACTTCGCGGAAGCGCTCGATCTTGTTGAGAGGAACATCGCCCTTAAACTTTTCCAGCGCCGCGAGCAACGCAACGTCGCTCACGTCATCTTTCGTATCTGGCTTCTTGTCGCCTTCGCTTCCCGGCTTATCGCCTTCGGCGGTGGACGGTTCCGCTTTGGACTTGATGGCCACTGGCTCGTCTTCGTCTTCGATGTTCTTCACATCGAGAGCCGACTTCACGGCATCCAGTAGGGTCTTCTTGTCCTCGTCCTTCGCAGGTGACGACTCTGCGGGCGACTTGTCATCGCGTACGTCGGGGGCTGGTTCGCTGCCGGGTGACGGTTCCGGCTCCGGGGTATCAGTCGATTGGTCGTCGTCTTTTGCCACGGTGCGTCTCGTATGAGCGAACGCGCGGAATATACGCCACGCAACCGACAGCGGTCTATAGACCGCTGTCGGCTACCTACGCGTTGTACTGCGGAAGCGGGACCATCGGCGGTCGCCCTGGGCCACCTTGACCGGGTAAAGCCGGGCCAGCTCCTTGCGGTTGTGTCGGCGGTTGCTGCGCGTTGTTGCCACCTTCCGCACCTTGCGCGCCCGGTTCTTCCGCGCCGGGTCCACCGGGTTGCGGAGGAGGGGCGTTGTTCATCATCTGGATCGAAGGCACGTTCGCGGTGAACGCTTCGGTCAGGTCAATCGAATCATCAATCGCTTCAATGAGTTTCTGTCCCAACCACTGCGGATTGACGCCGGGAATCTGGAGCAGGAACGGCACGAGCTGTTGCAGCGCTTGCTGTCGCTGGATTTTGTTCGGTCGGCCGTTGGAGCCGGCGACAATCTCAAGGTGCATCTCGGCCTGAATCTGGTCGCGGTTCATCTGCGGCCAGACCGCGCCGGGTCCGGCAATCTGCTGCACGGTCTGCGGGTCGAGTTCGGTGAGCATGATTTGCGATGCGTCACGCGCCAGCACTGACAGATAGTCGTTCAACTGGTCCGCTTCGGCTTCGAGCGCTGCGGTGCGCGCCTGTTCGGCGGTGGCCACGGCCGTCGCCGTGTCGCCCGAGCTGCCGCCGAAACCGGGTTCCGCCATGCCCACGGTCTTGTACACGTCGTCCATGATCCCCTGCGATTCGTACAGGTTCGGATCGACGCCGACTTTCGGGATTCCTTGCAGCAAGTCTGTGACCTTGTTGCCGGGCATCATGCCGTCCAGCTCCACGACGCCGTTGGCTTCCTGCCCCATGAGCGCCTGCTTGTCGCCTTCACTGAGCGCGCCTTTCGGTGTCACGTAACCTGGGCGGTTCGCCTTGCGATGTTCACGCAACGCTTCTTTCTGCCGGTTCAGTTCCATCTGCTGCGGCGTCATGTTGCATACGTCGGACGGCGGAAACAGCTTCGTTGGGTGTTCCAGCTCGTTGAAGCACAACGCGTAGATGGGGAAGTAGCGTTCGACGACAACTTCCGGGCCTTCTGGCTCCTTGAGAAAATCCTTGTAGCCATCGGCCATCTCGAACTTCAGGCCCGTGGGCTTGTGATACATCATCCACACGCACACGAGGTCGTCGCGCTTGCCGGACAAATCCGTGCGCGGGTTCTGCCGGTATTCCGTGCCGCTGGTCGAATACGCGGCGTAGCCTGGGCCGGTGCCGGGCGTCGAAACGCCGGAGAGGTCGAGCTGGTAAAACTCCTTCACCTCATCGGGCGTCATGAAAATCTCTTCCGTGAGCCAGTCGGCCCCGATCCAGCCGTCCAGCGATATACACTTTCTGTCCGGTATCACGGAAGTTGGTTTCGGAAAGTCGAACACGAGACCTTCGCGGATAATGACCATCGGCTCCTTGCGGAGCTGTTCGACAGAGAGCCGCAGTTCTTCGGCTTCCGCGTCGTACATCGTCTTGTCGCCGTCTTCGCTCAATTCATCGAGCAGCCGCTGAATGTGCGCGAGGCGTTGCTGGCTGTCTGCGATCTTCGCCTTGTTGTCAGGCGACAAATCGGTCTCACGCTGGAACCCCAACTTCACGTATCCCACGGAAGTCTGGATCGCGGAGCGAACGCAACGCTTCATCTGCGATTTGAACGAGGGAATCTGTTCGTCAATGTAGTAGTGGAAGCAGCACTCAAGCGTCTTGCCGAGCTTCTTGTACATCTCCTCTTCGGCTTTTCCCTGTTGCACGTCCTGAATAATCATCATCGCGGTCATGGGGTCTGGCATGCCCTGCGCGGCACCCTGCAACTGTTCCATCGTGCCGTCCCACACGCGGTACTTAAGTTTCGGCCGACACTTGGCCAAAGCTCGAGGATTCTTGGCGTACAGGCTCGCGACCTTCTGGCGAACGAAGCGCTGCGTGATATTGACCTTGTAGTTGGCCTTCGGCCACGACTTCGACGCGCCGTTCCACGCCACTTCCATGTCGTCTAACATCTGTTTGAAGGCATCGCGAAAGTGTTTTTTATCCGCGCGTACTTCTTCTTGCATCTCCAGTACCAGCGCCGCACGGGCCTCCGGGACTTCGATGTCATAGCCTTTGATAATCATCACCACACCTCCGCGAGCTGCGGGGCTTCGCGCTGCTTCTGTTGATACTCCATCTCTTTTTTCCACCAGCCGAACGTGTTGACGGCAGGGGATGCAACGTCGCGCTGCGGCGTGCCGGCGATGAGCTGCAAGACTTTCAGGCCCATGATCGAAACCGCCGACACGAAGTCATCGTTCGCGCCGTGGGGAAAGTGCATAAGCTCATGCTTGGCTTCCGGGAACCACGGAGCGGCGCGCGGGAATACAACGCGGCCGGCTTGCATGAGCCCGGCAATCGACTGCGCGATGGCTTCTTTGTTTTTGTGGACCGGCATCGGATCGATCACGACTGGAATGCCGCGCTCTATCTTTCGCTTGTGAATCCACGGGCCGATCGATTTGAGAATCGCCTCGTTCTCCGCGAACCAGAACGACGGCTTCCACAACGCGCACATGTCGAGCATCGCTTCAACGGTCTGATCCGGCGGCCTGCGATCCCAGTAGCAGTCGAGCAGCCACAGATACTTGTTAGGGCACACGCCCGCGATCACCATCACGGAGGCGTCATGCTTCTTGCGATCCGTGCCGATGGCGTGATCGCTCGCCGCGTAGATACGCATCTCCTCCGCTCGCGGGCGCGTGGACGCCACGTAGGTCTTGAGCCAGGCCGCGCGGAAAAACGCGCCTTCTTCGGGGGAGGGCCGCTGCTGATACAGCGCCATGAAGCCAGACGGGTCCATGCGCTTCTGCGCTTCGAGCATCGGGATCGGGAAGCGCTCAGGCCACAGCGCTTCGCCGGGCTTGCGGTTCATCGGGTCGTTCAGTTCCGCAATCGCCGGCAGGTTCAGCACCTTCCACTTCGCGGCTTCTTCCTTGTTGTACGCGGGGTTGTGCGGATCAGTTAGGCGCCCTACAACGTCATCCTCGTTCCATCGAGTCATCACGAGGACGACGCACGAGCCCGCGCGCATCTGGCGCGTGAGGAACACCTTCACAAACCACTGCCAGATTTTTTCGCGGATCGTTGGGCTATCGGCTTCTTCCGCGTCTTTAATCAAATCGTCGGCGATGAGTAGATGGCCGCCGCGACCTGTCGAACTACTGCCACGGCCCACGAATGAGAGCTGGCCATTCGCCGCGGTCTTGATGCGGTCTGATCCTTGCGCGCCGGTCTTGAGCTTGCACAACGGGAAGATGTCGCGGTGACGCGGATGGCGCAGCACGTCGCGCACGTCGCGGCCGATATCTCCGGCGTAGTCGTCGTTGTAGGTGGCGATAATCGTGGAGCGGTACGGGTCCTTGCCCGTGAACCACGCCGGGAAAAACTTGCTGATCTGCTGCGTCTTGCCGTGGCGCGGCGGCATCGTGACGATCAGCCTGGGCCAGACGCCTTTCTCCACCTGTTCGAGCGCGGCGGCGAGAATCTTGTGATGCTTCGCCACTTCGTACAGCGACGCGTTCAAGTCATCGGGCTCGTCGGGTGTCGGCATCATCAGCCGGCAGTACAGGAGGAAGTCATCGCGAGCCTTCGCGAAAACCTCAAGCCGCTGCATCGCTTCAAGACGCGTGTGCGTCGTCAGCATGTCCTTAACTTGCTTGTCGAGATCGGTGCCGCTGGCGGCTTTGCGTTTACGCGGCGCGGTCATCGCAGCACACCGGAGCCGATCCCCTCCGCCCGCATGTCGAAACCCAGCCGCGAGGCATACGGGGTCGGCGTGCTTTCGTCTTTGCAGACGCTGGGCGAAGGGGTCGGCGTTTCTCGTTTTACTCCTGCAAGATCGCTTGACCGCTCGTTTAGCGATGGAATGTGGCAGCTCGCGAAGATGCACAGGAGAAGGGTGACGTGCGGCGTGCGTCGCTCAAGCCGCCCGTCAGGCGAGCGGTAAACCGCGCAGCCTGCGAGTAGTGACAGAGCGATGAGCGCCGCCGTTTTCATGAGGGCTGTACTTGCTCCGGTGCCGGGGCGGGCAGAGATGGCGGCGGGGCCAGGATCACTTGCCCTGTCGCGATGGCCTGCAACATGCCGGTCGCAATGTCGTACTGCTCGCGCTGCTGGCGCGTGTGCGGGACCAGCTCCAGAAACTGCAACGCATACGCTGCGGCGGCTTGCGGGTTGATCTGAACTTGCTGCTGATCGTGTCCGTTTTTCATGTGTGCCTCGCTAGTTAGGTGTATGAGAACTGCACGCGGGCGTTCGAGCCGTTGCCGGCCTTGTTGGAACCAGAGTTGAGGTGGCCGGCCCCGCCGCCGCCGGGGACGTTGCCCGCTCCGCCGCTAGTGGTTTGTTGGCCGCCGCCGTTGGGCGATGAGCCGCCGGTGACAGTCGCCGCGCCGTTGCCGCCCGTCGTGCTCACCGATCCGCCGGTGTTGGAGACGGTGCCGCCAGCGCCGCCAGTTGCTTGCTGGCCGGGGGCCGCACCGTTGCACGCCTGCGTGAAGGCCGGCGATACGGAGACGACGTTGCTGTTGCCGCCGCTCGCACCGCTGCCGTTGCCTGGACCTTGGAGGCCGATGCCGCCAGCGCCCACGGAGTAGGTGAACGTCTGTCCACCCGTGACGCTGAGTGTTCGTTCGGCGTAGCCGCCGCCGCCTCCGCCGCCGCCCGGTGGGCCGGTGAACAGTCCGCCGCCGCCGCCCGCGCCCCACACCTTGATCGTCACCGACGTTGCGCCGGCCGGCACGGTTTCGGTTGCGCCGACTACTGGCGTGTCGTAGGTGCGGATGACGGGAGCGAATACGCCAAACGCCTTGAAGAGCTGCGCAAGGTCATTCGCGCCCGCCTTGAAGTTGGTGTTGGCGATAGCCGCTGTCGCGCCGCGCGGCTCGAAACGCTGCGCAAGGTCAACGCCGCCGTTGCTCCTGAAACCGGTGTTGGCGACAGCCGCGCTCACGCGCGGAGCAAACAGCACATCCAAGTCACCGCGACCGCTGACAAAGAAGCCGGTTGCCATTACGCAGCCTCCGCGTGTTCGTCCTGCCACGCGGCGAGCAGGAGGATTGCAAGGCGGTCGTAGGCCACGGTCTTGCCGTCTGAGAGCTGCGGGCAAACGGCGTGTACTTCTTCGGCGATGAGCCCTAACTGTTCGCGGTCATCGCCGTCGAGCAGCCGATACAGGAGCGGGCGCAGTCGCGCGAGGATGTTGGCGGGCTTTCGCGGAGCGCCGGTCTCGCGCTTGAGCGCTCGCGACGAAGACGTAATGAAAACCGGCGCGGTGACGGTGCTGGCGTTCAAAGTGAGCGGCGCGGTAACGCCGGCACCGTCGATAACGCCAATCCGTCCCGTAGCAGTCGGCGTGTGGTAATCGAAAGAGATGGAACTGAAGTAGCCCGCGTCGAGCTGGCCGAGAATGACGAGCCCGCCGCCTGCGCTTGCGCCCGGTGCCGTGAACCAACCGCCAACTTGACCGCCGGTCGCGAAGGCCAATCTATTCACGTTGGCGCGGTAGATGCCGGTGTCGGTGTCCGCCGCGAACGCAATCCCCGGCGCACCGACATCCCCATCTGCCGCCCAAAAGCGGCAGTTGTTGCGCATCTCCATGCCGCTCGCATACAGAAGTACGCGCAGTCCGCCGCCCGTGGTGAAGCCGATGGTGTCGGCGGTAGCGCGATACATGCCGGTGTCGGTGTCCGCTAACCATGAGTACGCTGGCGCGGCGGCGGTTCCGTCCACGACCGCTTCCATCTGCCCCCAGAAGTAGGGGACCAAGCTACCAGCCACTATCGCGCACCCGAACACGTCTTGGCCGCCAACCGCGATTCGCACGTTGTCGCCAGCGGCTAGATAGAAGCCGGAGTTGGTATCGTTGAAGAACGAGTACGAAGGAGCGCTTTGAGCACCATTCGTATTTTCGATGCCCTGCAACGAGAACATCAGAACTTTGGTGGAACTTGACGAGAAGCTGACCGCTCCGGCTACGTCGCGGTAGAACCCCATCGTCCCTTCGCCGGACCATGAGTAGCTAGGCGCGGCGGCCGTGCCGTTCTGATGACGAAGCTGGACGCCGAGAAAGAAACCGCTACCGTCAGCGGCATAGCTCGCGCGTTGCGTGTTGTTCGTGTAGATGGCAAGCGGATGATTGGATTCCGTTCCGACGATCCCTGTGCCCCCGCCCGTGAACGATTGCAGTTTGGTGGAAATCCCGCCGTTGTTTGCGTAGAGAATTGTCGCGGTGACAGTGCCCGCGAAGGTGCCGGAGCCGCCAAAGTTGGCGAGCCCTGTGCCGAGAAAGACATACGTCGGGCTGTTGATCGCGTTGCCAAAGTTCAACGCCGTGATCGCGCCGCCAGCTCTGGTAACTGATAGATAGTCCGCGTAAGCGCCGCCGTCAGATGAGACGGCGAAGCGCCTCACGGTGTCGTTTATCTTGTCTACCCAGATGCCCGTGTTCGCGCCAGCGTTCGTGTCCTGCCAATAGATCATCGGCGAAGCGCTTACGACGCGAAGCGCTTCGGTGTCGAATCCCCCGATGCCGTTGAGCACCAGAATTCCGCCGATGGTCGCGGTGCCGGTGCCGAGAAAGGTGTAGGTGGGGTTGTCGGTGGCGTTGCCGAACTGAATCCCGGTGACTAACGCCAGGGTGCGAGACACCAGCAACCAGTTGTTCGCGGTGGCGAAGCTGTCACTGAGCGCGCGCCCAACGAAAGCGCCGCCCCCGGAAACGAAGAAGTCCCAACTGCGGGTGTCAACGGCCGGCGCGAAGTTGCTAAAAACAACCTGCGCGGAGCCGCCGCCGTTGAGAATGATGCCCGTCGCTGACGGCGCTCCACCCGCGCCACGGAACGTATGTGCCCCCGTCCACGTCGGCACGATGGCTTGCGAGAGCGCGGGCGCGCCATCGGAGCGGATCGCCGCGAGGCTGACGCCTGGGATAGCTGTTAGACCGACGAGCGCGGTCGGATCGGCGAGAAGACCAGCTCCCGCCGGCCCCGGAACGCCCTGTATTCCCTGAATACCCTGCGGCCCCTGCGGGATAGTTAGATTCAGCGTCTGCGAGGGCGCGGTGCCAGTGATCGACGCGGCGGCCGGCGAGCCCGGCGCGCCTGTCGTCACCGTGCCAATGGCGAGCGCATTCGGCGGGCCAGCGGGACCGGCCGGGCCGGTCGCCCCAACGTCGCCGCGCGGGATCGTCATGTTCAGGACTTGATTCGGCGCGGTGCCGGTGATCGTCACCACTGCGGCCGAGCCCGGCGCGCCAGTCGTGACGGTGCCGACTGTCAACGTATTCGCCGGCCCCGGCGGGCCTGGGCCGCCCGTGATGTTCTGCCAGCTCGCCGGATCACTCGGATTGCTGCGGTCGATCAGAACGTAGGTCTGTGTCGGCGTGCCCCACGTCGCGTATGTCTGGCCGACTCCCAAATCGTTGCCGGGGATGGCGTCCCAGATGTCGAACGCTTCGCCGATGTCCGCGCCTGCGGTGCCAAGGTCGATGGTTTCGGTCGCGTTGTAGTCACGCGCACGGATCGCCCACCACTTCGATGAGAACATTCCATCGTCCACGGCTTCGGGCCAGCCGGGCGGGGCGGGGAGAACCGGCCCCGTGAGTAGTTCGGCCCACTCGAAGGCGCGTTGCACAGCCGCTTCGGTCGCGGCGACGGAGCCGGCGGTGTCGTTCGCAGCCTGTACAGCCACGTCGGCGAAGGTGTCGGCTGTGGTCGCCGAGAGCGCCGCGTCGTTCGCCGCGCTCTGCGCGATGCCTTGCGACACGCCAGCCTGGGCGGCGGCACCGGATGCAGTCGCGGCTGACGCGGAGGCTGCGCTTGCGGACGAGCTGGCGCTGCTCGCCGAACCCGCCGCAGCGCTTGCGCTGGCCGCAGCAGCAGCGGCAGCGGCCTCCGCGTCCGCGACCGCTGCATCGCCGATGGCGTCGAAGAGTCCGGCTTGGAGCTGATCCACGCCAACGGATTCATTGGCGAGTTCGCCGTCCGCGCGCTGGATGAGAGCCAGGTTTGTTTGTGTCGCCGTGAGCGCGTTCGATACCGCGTCGTATTCGGTATCAAGTTTGTCGCCGGGCTTGGGCTCGCCGGGATTTAGCGTCTCGAAGTCAGTGAACGAGTACGCGCGAACGTAGGCCGGAGGATACGCCATGAACCGCTCCACCCCGCAACCGTCGCCTGTGCCCCGGCGCGAAAGCTACGCCACCGGGGGACAGGTGTCTACAACGGCCTGTACGTCACCAGTAATACTTGTGGGGTTTGCGGTTGTCGCCCCATACGAATTCGTCGGGGCTGCGACCGCACTCGATCAGGCGGCACGCGTGCGCGTCGCGGGCGCGAGCGGGGCGGGTCATGAACTCATGAACCCACCAGCCGGGTTCGTTCATCATGAGTTTGCCGAACTGTCGCCAGAGGCGATTCGGCACGTAGCGAGAGCTGAACCAGTTGTAGCGAATGATGCGCAGACGGCGCAGCTTCGCGACCGCCTGTTGATGGCGGCGAATGGAGCGAGACATAGAACCTCCGTTTGAAGTACCTATGTCATGGGTCAGTCCTCATCGCCGCGCGCCACGGCCGCGTCGATCCCTTCGCGCAGTGATTGGCCGACCGCGTAGGCGAACGCGACCTTCATCTGCGACTTCGATATCTGAACCTGACAGCGCTGCATGAAGTTGACGCGCTCCGTGTCGCGGTACGCGACGGCGTGCAACTGTTGCGCGTTCAGATACATCATCGCGAGCGTGTCATACGCTTCCGCGCGCAAGCCTGGGCCGTCCTGCTCGTGCTCCGGGCAGAGGAGTGCGCCGGCCGTGTTGCACAGACAGGTGGCCATCACAGCGCCTCATCGCCTTCGGCCGATTCGTTCATCGCCTTTTCCAGCTCATCATCGAGCCGCGCTTTGTCTTCTTCGGTGAGGTACTTGAAAATCGAATCATCTGCGCATCCCTCGATCATCTTTTCAAACTCTTCCATCTCGTTCGCGAAGTTGTCGATCAGGAAGTAGGCGTCGTAGTGCGACTCCATGTGATTCGCGACTTCGCCGATGGTCGCGAGCCCCATCACGTAGCCGGCCTCGGCCATGCTCTTCAGCGTGTACTTTTCACCCACGGCGTAACTCCCGTTCGTACTTTTTTATCAACAACCGCGCTCTGTGCATCAGATCCAAACTCCACACGAGCAGCACATTCGCGGCGACGATGAACGCAAAGGCAACCAGAATGCGCCGCCGCGCGAACGCCATATACAGCCCCGCACCTGAGAGCACAAGAAACGCAACGCTCAAGTGATTCGAGCGCGACAACAAACCGTTGATGCGCCGCAAGTCGGACTTCCGCTGCGTCAGTGTTTGCATTCGGCCGCCTTGATCGCGCGTTCCCAAAAAACGACTTCGCGAATCTTGTCGTCCTCGCGCGCCCAGCGCAGTAAGCAATGCCAACACACCCAATCGCCGGCTTCCTCCGGCTCGAGTTGTTCGGGTGGTGTTGGCTTGCCGCAGAAGTCACAGAGCGCGGGGAAGCCGCCGCGAAGGTCCGCGATGTCGTGCTTTGTGATCTCCATATCATCCTCCTATCTACTGCCAATCGTGCTCGCGTCGAACTTCTTCGCACCCACAGGCGCCGTTGCGTAGTTGACGAGGCTCGCGAACTCCTGAGCCTTGCGCCAATCCTCCTTGATCGGATCGCGCGCCGACTCCATCGCCTGCCGCAATCCTGCGTGCTCGATGCGCTGCCGCGCCAAAACGGCCGTTTCCTCCGGCGTCTTGGCGCGCAGCTTCATGCAAAAGGGCGGACCAGCACCTCCATTCGACTGCGCTCGATGTCGCGCGGCACCTCACCATCCATCACGGCCTCAATCGCCGCCGACTGATCGTCCCGCGAGACGACACACTTCGGCCCGAACACGAGCTTTTCGCTCGCGCCTTCTTCGGCTTCTTTCTTCGTCGGTCGCTGCAAAATCGCTACTTCAAAAAGGGGCATACATCCTCCTCAAGTTGTTTTTAGGACGAGCCTCCTTTTTTCCCTTCGGTCGCGGCGTTCTCCGTGCGCTCCCAAATCTTCATGAACGCGCGTTGACGTTCGACTTCCGCGCGCACGTAGTCGGGCAGTGGCGTGACCTCCTGATAGGTCATCGCCTTCGGGTTCGTGGGATCGCTCATCAGCGCCTTACCGCTCATCGCCTCGTTCACAAACATGCCGACGCGTTCGTAAAAGTCGATGCGATGGTTGTGGTGCGGGACCACGGCGGCCTCATCGCACGCCGATGAATGAAAGTACGCGATGCTGCGGTAGTCAGTCCCGTCCGCGTCGAACTCCCACACCACGGTTGCGTACTTGCCGCCGCGATCCGACTGTTCGGCACGGGCCAGGGCGAGTGCCTTGGTTCGATCGATGCCGGCGAAGACGTGATAGGCGTGCTCGTTCGTGCAGCCCCAGCGATACGCGGTGACTAGATAGGTGGCGAGGACCGCGGAGCCTACCACTGCTCCTCTTGACGCATCCTCTGGTAGCGCTGGGTCTGGTAACTCTTCATCGTTTTGTTCGATGTCATGTGCCATTGAAAACATTCCTTGCAACGATAGATGTTCAAGATCACGTCGCGCGAACGCGCCACTGCACGCGCCTTGCGGCGCGCCGCCGCGTTGCTGTGATAGCAGACCTTCCCGGACGCGCAGTCCACGTCAAGTCACGATCCCGCGCTTGGCGAGCTGCGCGAGCAGTTCGTCTAACACGATCCCCTTCACGCGCAGCTTTATGACTTCATCGAGCGCATCGGCACAGAGGAGGGCGGCTTCATGATTGAGCCGCACCTCCCCCGGACCCGGCCTGGGCGAGCGCTCATCGGTGAGCGCCGCCTGTGAGCGGATGAACGCTGACAGGGTACGAAGACGTTCAACACTCACTGCCGCAAACTCCCCGGTACGTGCGGCTCCCATTCGAGCCGCATGCGGTTCGTTTCCATGTACTCGTTGATCTCCTCGCAGACGAGCCCGAGAAGATAGTTGGCAGCGCCGGGCGGGTAGTTCGCGCTCGCGCTGTCGAAGTGACCTTGCAACTTGAACGCCAAACCCGCGCCTGCGAAAAAGGCAGCCTCTGCCATCTTGTGCGGCGTCAGGTGCTTGACCTGTTCGTTAAACGACTGAAACCCCGAGTCGATAAAATCAGCGTGTTCGCAGAGCGCTTCGACGTTCTGCTGGTCTTGGTGAATCATCATGTGCCCCCCTATGCGTTGCCCGCTTTCTCATGATCTGGCGCGCGGTTCGTCTCGAACTTACTCACCTCGACGCCTAACACGTCCTTGATCGCCGCCGCGATGCCGATCTCGAATATCTCCTTGAGCCGCAGAAACTGTGCCGGCGCTTCGGCGTTCAAGATCGACTTCATGCAGCTTCCGATGTGCATAGCTCCTTCCATCGACTCCTGTTTGGCTAGATAGACGTTGACGAATGGACCTTCCTCGCGAAAGGCGATGCGGAAAGGGGAGACCAATTCTGGCTCGTTCATGCGTATACGTCCTCGGCCCGATCCGGCGCGTGCGCCGCTTCGACAATGGCCTGCTCGATGGTCTGCGGTGCGCGCGGCACCGGGTCGATCACTTCCATCCAGTGCGTGATGCGATCCGCGTGCGCCATCGTCACGTACTCCTCGGCGTGACGGTCGTAGGCGGCGAAGCGCCCATCTACTACCATGCCGTACACGAAAGCCCCGTCACGCAGGCGGACCAGCACATGCGCCCCTTCCTCTGGCGCGCCGGCAGCGGCGTCGGCGAAGCGCATCGAAACCTTCGCCAGATCGCGCAGCGTGTACAGCTCCTCGCGCTCAGTCGCGTCTATTCGTGGTGCGGCTCGCACGACCTGCACCTTCGTCAACTTGGCTACTTGCGCCGTGCTCCGTGCGTTTTTGCTCCGTGCCCGTAAGCCCGGACGTTTGCCTCGCTTGCTCGTCATGACCGCCTCCATGTTGTGAATTACCCATCAACCACTTGGGGACGTTCGGCACGTCCGCGAGATATGCCCGCGCGTAACGCAGCATCGAGCGGGTGGCCATCCACTCCTTGCGCTCATCCTCCAGCACCGCATGGGCCGCGCTCTCGTTGTACTGGCTGATCTGCAACTCGCGCTTCAACCACGCGATGTGCTCCACGGCGTTCTGTGCCTGCTCCCAGACGTGCGCGCCGGCAAAGTCCACGAGAATGTCGCTGGTCAATTTGATATCGCCTCGCAGCTCGTCCCAGCGATTGAACGCTTCCATCGCCGCATCGCCCTGGATGTGCGCGCACATACGCATGGATATCGGCGCGATGGTTCCGCGCAGCATGGCGACGTGAACCAGCTCCGGGGTGTCGAGTCCTGCGATCACGAGGGCTTTCCCTGTGGCGGGTTCAACGCCCGCGCTGCTTCCATGACTTCCTGCAACGCATCGGCGAAACGCACCAGCTTTGCCCGCTCGTCATCCGTGATGTCCGTGCGCGCTTCCATCGCCGCCGCGATGCCTTCGGCAATGTCGGAGATGCGGTTAATCAACTCGCCAATCGGCCGGCTACTCACGATGGCTTCTCCACCATCTGCAAGCCGCACTCGGCGAGCGCCTGCTTCAACTTCGCATCGCTCTCGCCGTAGAAAATCAGGATGGACTTGCAGTCAGGATGCAACGCCGCCAGCTCAATGAGCATCGGCCGGCCGTCCATGAACTGTTCAACATCCTTCGGCGGAATGCCAAACACGGCGCGATCACCTGCGCGGACTTTCAACATGACAGCCCCGGAAGAGTGGACGTGAACTGGAAGTGTGCAGCCTAAACGTGAATAGGTATGCAGGCGAGTAGGTACATGGACGTAGGGGCGTCTATCAGGACTCGTACAGTTGCGTTTTACCTACTCTTGGCCCGATCTTCGGCCTCGTATCGCTTCATGCGTTCCTTCAACTGGTACATCGAGTCGTGCTCCAACGTCACGAGCACGTTCACGATCCACCTGTAGTCAGTCCCGGTGAAGGGCTGCTCGCCACGGGCCTTGCGGATCAGATCGCGTAACTCGGCGGATGAGGGCAGGGGAAGGTCTTCAAACATCACAGCTCCTGGTTGCATGACTTCTGGCTTCGCCAGACTTGGCTTTCGCTTTGCGATTGAGAATTCAATATCCCGGACGGGAAGGGCGGATCGGTTTTGGTTTCTTCGGCTTGCTCATTTGGCGTCTCCAGTCGGATTGAAATTTTATGGGTGGGTCGGAAATCATAAAAGCAGCGGTCGTCGCGGGGGCGGCCGGGGGTCGCGCGGGCATGAAAGGATCGCGCGGTTCCTTTTACGCGTACCACTTGCCTGCAAGGGATGTGGCACCACGGTCTAAGTATCTGACAGCGCTGGTAGTTTGGGCAGTGCTGTCCCCCCGTCTGCCCGATACCTGCCAATTCGCTCTGATAGTTCGGCTTTGGTCGCCGCTATCAGCTCCCCCAGCTCTGCCGCTGTCAGCTCTCGCACGTTCTTGACTGGAGCTGCGCTGTCGCGTTTCAGCTCCCCGGACAGCTCCAGTCCTGTCCTGATGGCGAGAACCTGGGCTCGAAGGTCCGTCTGTGGCGTGTTCAGAATTTGTTCGAGACATACGGAGGCTCTCTTCCCAATCCGTTTCACTCGTTCAATCGCAAGCTCCGCAGCCTCTTGCCGGACATCCGAGTCACGGCAGAAGGCTTGCACTGCTCGATTTGATCCGAACCCGCAGCGAGTCCTGATGAACGTCTGACTGCATCCGGCCGCGAGCAGGATGACAGCGAGTTCCGTATCAGGCTCGCCACCCTGGACAACGCCGGGGGCTTCATCGGGCCACAACGTAAGGTCTTGCTGAGTGCTCATGTTTAGACTTGTACTCGTAGACTGATCCTGACTAGACCTGTCCTGATTCCAAGATTGGACTTGAATTAGACCTTTCCTGTTCGGACTTGTCCTATCTGGAGTCCGACCCTCCCCCCTTCCCGCGTCATGCTGCTCCTTTGTGCGCTGCATCGGCAAGACTTCCCTTGTACCTGTACTTGTACGTGTAGCGTCATACATGCTACAAGGCGCAAGCCGTGCATCCCTTTTTGAGTGGTATCCGAACGGGGGCGCGGTTTGTTCTAACAACATTCGGAGCTGTCCCATGCCTATCGTGGAAGTCTTTTTCCGTACCGTGTACGGCAATCAATTGATCTACCCGGCCAACGTGTTCGCGCTCAAGCTCGCACACTTCGCCAACGTCAAGACGTTCAACACATCGCAGATTGCGGTTTTGCGTGCCGCCGGTCTCACCGTTGAAGCGGTCGCCGATCCGCGTGCCGCTGCGCTGCTCGTTGGTGCCGCATGAGCGGCCCCTTTTCGTTCCATGTCCCCGCGTCCAACTACCGTCGCCGCCCCTCTGTGCGCCTTGCTGTCCCCGTCAAGGCTGATCCCTTCCGCGTGACGTTCGGTGAAGTGATCGAAGCGCTTGTCATTGTCGCGGTCGCTGTCGCTGGGTTTGCGCTGGCGTTTGCTCCCGTTTGGGCCATCTGAGTCGTTTGACGGTCGCCCCCTCTCGCGAGGGGGCTTCCGTGAACCGATTCACAACCAAGGTAGGAGCTGTCCCATGTCCAAACGATTCCGTAACGCCATTGCGGCCCAAGGTGGCGCGTGCAACGCGCTCGCACTGTCGAACGCGCTCACCGATGCAATCCGTGAAGTACGCGCCGAGAACGCGTCAGAGCGCGACTGCGCAGCGTGCAAATTGATTGCGCACCAACTGTCTTTTCTTCTGAACGTCGCGACCCTGGAGCTGGAACCGAACGCGTACACGGCGGCGATGACTCGATGCGAGGAGTACGTAGCTGGCGCGGCAGCCTTTGAGCGCGGGGCCATGATCCCCGACCGCGACACGGCGTCAGAGTCTTTCCGGGATGGGTTTATGACTGCGGCTTGTCGCCGGTTTCAGTAGTGCGCCACCTGATGCGCGTCGCCTACGGGCGCGCATCGGGGGGCGCACTACCGCGACCCTGTAACCTGTTTGGAGCTGTCACATGCAAAACGTAAAGACCGAAATCAAAGGCAACACTCTCACAATCACCGTGGACCTTTCGCAGCGTCTCGGACCTTCGTCCACGGGCAAAACGCTCATGGTCGCGAGCACCAAAGGCAACGCGAACACGGGTAAGGACGGGATCAAGTTCGGTTTGAACGTGTTCGCGCCGATTGCGGGCGCGAACTGAGTACGCCACCTGTCGCGCCTGCTAACGCGGGCGCGATGGGGGGCGCATTCCCGCGTCTCGTTTCAATTCGGAGCTGTCACTATGTTTTCCATTCATGTAAACGCGGACGCCTTGAAAGCGCTCGCACTGCTCGCCAGCGTTGACGCATTGCGCCCGCATATCTGTGGCGTCTGCATCGACACCACGACTCCCGGTCGCGTGCATCTCGTTTCGACGGACGGACACCGTATGTTGATCGTGAACAACACAACGGCGGAGGGTGACATTGCCCCCGGTCTGTACACGTTGCCACTGTTCGACGTGAAGGGCGCGAAGCCAGCGAGCAAACACGCGCCCATCACAATCGACATTCTCCCCGGCAATCCCGGCCGCTTCACGATCAAGGGTAAGAGCGAAATCACGGGCACGCTTTGCGATGGCCGCTTCCCCCCGTGGCAACGCGTCACGCCAGTCACAACGTCGGGCAAGCTCGCACACTTCAACCTGGGCTATGTCGGTGACTTTGGGCGCGTCGCCGAGCTGTTAGGCGTCAAGTACCCGGCCATTCAACACAACGGCGAAAGCGCGGCACTCGTGAACCTGGGCGCTGATGCGTTCGGAATCCTGATGCCGATGCGCGCCGACCATATCGCCGAGACCGCATCGCCCCCCGTTTGGGTCAAGCCCGATGGCGTGGAGGTAGCGCAAGCCGCGTGAGCGGTTTTCTTGTTGCCCCCCGGCGCAAGCCTGGGGGCAATCGGAAACCCTCTCACAACGTAAGGAGCTACCTGCAATGCCACGTAAACCCAAGGTCGAAGGTCGCGAGACCAATACGCAATTTGTTGCGCGTCTCATGGAACGACTCAAAGCCGGACCCATTGCGCAACTTTTCGTAATCGAAGCGGTACGCCGCTACGCGGAACAGTGCGCGGAGGCTGATCCGAAAAAACTTGAAACCGGAATCATTCCGGGCGCGCACTGGAAGCGCTGCGCAGCCGAGATACACGAGGAGGTAACGCGCCACTTAGGCGAGTGAAAACAATCGAGGGGCGCGCGATGCGCGCCCCTCCGTTGTTTTCATTCCCGGCCGTGGTATCGGCCAACAACCCTGGAGCTAACCAATGTCAACGCGAGCAACTTACCAATTCACCGGGCGCTATATGGCGTCCGTCATTCTGTACATTCACCACGACGGCTATGAGTCTGGCGCGGCCGTGTACTTCTGGAACGCGCACCACTGCGCAAACGATCACGGCAACTTTGCCGACATGTTCCACCGTGCGAATGAGCGTGCCGAGTTCACACAATCGCATGCGTCGCACGGGGACACGGAATACCGCTACAACTTCAATTGTGACGACGGTAATTTGACGGTATCGAAGCGCGTGAGCGGATGGGATTCCGACAAGGTGCCGGAATTCCGCACGATCTACTTGGGGCCGTGGCATGACTTCGTAAACGCGAACAACGAGCAGATCGAAGGGTTCACGGCGTTGCGGCTGATCGGTGACGCAACGCTAAACCGCAAAGCCGTATGGTCCGCGTCACAGCTAATCGCGTACATCGAACAGAAGCAAAAAGACGCGGACGAGTACGCGACGAAGTACCCGCAGTGGACGGGGAACATAAACGGACAGCGGGGCGAGATTGCGCGACTACGCGCGATGCTCGATGAGTACCAGTCCGCCGGGGGAGTCGTACCGGGAACGCCTGAGCAGCAAGCCGCCGCCGGTCAAGCAACGCACTGACGAGCCCGGAAGGGCGAAACGGCGTGAGCCGTCTGCGTTTACAACCCTGGGAGCTGTCGTGGACATCGCAGAAGAAACCTTTTTGTTTTACTTCCCCCCGGCCGACACCGGCGAAGGGATCATGCCCGGTTATTACTGGGAAGCGCGGAGCGCGGCCGAGCGCGTACAGATGAGCGCGGATGGCGGGCGCGACGTGAGCGGCGATGCGGGCGCGTGGCGCGAGTACGAGCGCCGTGCGCAAGCGGAAAACGAGTGCTACCTGTGAGCGCTTACGGTGGCACGCTCGCCGAGCGTTACGCGGTATACGTGGAGATGGCGCGCAAGATGGGATGGCCAATCAAAACCTTCGATGAGTGGCTGAATTCTTAAACCGCTGATGAGCTGGTGAAACTCCAGCGAAACCCCGCGAGGGGTCCGGTTAATAACTTGGAGCTGTCTATGACAAACGCACAACGGGTACAGGCGGCGCTTATCGCGTTGCAAACCGTGGACGAAAACAACGTCGCCGACTTGCTGGCGAACCTGATGCACTACGCCCGCGCGAAGCGGCTGGACTTCGACGCGCTGATGGAAAACGCGCGCATGCACTACGACGCGGAGCGCAAGGAGCGTAACCCCCGTGGCACCGTTCCGACCGATTACAAAGCGGTCTGCGGGCAGATATTCACGCAACTCGATGGCGTGGAATGGGATTCCGACACCACGAGCGCGATTGCGGAAATCATCACCGAAGCCGGGTACAAAATCCGCGCATCAAACGAGGGAGACGACGAATGACCGGCGACAAATCAGCGACGCTGTACAACCTGATGGAAACCGCACTGCATGAAGCCGTGGGAACCATCAAGTATTACCAGCCCGAACAGTTCGACAACGCGGAACACGCGACAGCCTGGGCCGAATCGGTGAGCGAAAAGGAGCAGCTACTTGCGCGCGTCGCGGCCGAACCCCGGCCGTACACGTTCGAGCACCTTGAAGCCGCTGCATGCGCGTGGGAGTTCGTTCTAAACCAGCTCCGGCGGAACCTCACGCACGGGAATCCGTGGAAGGAATTCAAGGAGGCATACGGCGTCGCCGCGCTACGTGAGCGGGTAGTGCAGCACACGCATGCGCTCGAAACCGCGTATCAGGACGCGCTCAAGAACGGGTACGACAAAGATTTCGATTGGGAATTCGTACCGCAGTACATGCACGATCACGTCACGAGGATTCTGACGTGAAGGGGCGCGGCGCAAACCTTTGGGGCGTGCTCGCCTTGCTGTCGCTGTTCGGCGGCTGTTACGTCGCGTTGCACTACGTCGGATGGCCGGGGGCGCTGGCGGGCGTCGTGCTGGCTATGTTCTTCGGATGGTTGGAATACCGCGCGAGGGCGGAGCCGTAACCGGCACAAACAACGGCGAGTTAAACCCCGGCGCGCGTAAGCGTGACCGGGGTTTACTTTTTTGGAGTCTTCGCGATTCGCGAATTGAGAAGACTTCGATTACTTCTTGAGTCGCCAGTGCAGCCACGCCGCCAACTCGGCTTTGGCCCGTTTCTCATCCATGAAATAACGCGGGAAAGAATCCCCGCTGTCGATGTCTTCGACGCCGAACACCTGACCCATCCAGTGCCCCCGATCACAGTACGGTGGGCGCGCTTGCAGCGTCACGAAGGACGCGCCCAAGCGGTACTCCCAAAGATTGTATTGAGGGTCGAAGTACCACTCAGCGTTCATGCGTCGCGATCCGTGAGCGGTTTCATGGGAGTGTCCGCGCCAACGAGACCAGTCAGGACCGCGCACACCATACAAATCATCTGCGAGCGTCCTGATTCAACTTCAACGCGACCGCGCGCACCAATCCACATACCCTGCCGACAGTGCGGGCATTCAACCTGGGTGTACTCGGAATAGGGCGCGGTCGCTGGGTCGAACTTGAGCCCAGCGATTTCAGCGAGCGGCGCGCAAACGACTATGTTGATGTCGGGCATATTGGTGGGACAGGTGGGGCTCGAACCCACGACCTACGCCTTAAAAGGGCGCTGCTGCTACCGGCTGAGCTACTGTCCCGTTCTACAATCTGTGAACCGGCGCGCATGATACACGAGCGCCAACCGGCCGGGATGGCGGCGGGTAGTCCGTAATTTACAAAACGCTCGAAAGCCTATAAAACACGGCTAATGCGCCAAAAGGTCACAACCCTTTTAACTCATTTCCGGGGGTATACTCCTCAACGAGTTAACCCGTAACCCCCTGAAAATCATCGTATATTTAGAAACCCCGGTTGCCATAGATTGCAATGGATTGCCCTGGCGCGTTGTTTTTTTGGTAGGTAACGGGTAGTTTAAAAGACTAACTTCGCAAAGTCGGAATTTTGGGTAGTTGGCCTAACTCGCTGAGTCCCCGTGATCCGCCCGCGAAGCGTCCACAACCCTCTTTTGTCGGCGGGGGTTTTGGATTCCAACTGAGCTACCGACCCACTTTGATTTGGAGCTGTCATGAAACCGAAACTTGCAATCGAGACCGGGGAACCGCCCGAGGTCGAAATCACCGACGAATGGCTACGCGGTGAACTCGCCCGTCGCCGCGCGATCCTCGCCACCAACCCTCACGCCGTCTTGCGCGAAGCCGTCACTGACGCATCGCTCGATGGCTACATGGTGTTCTTCCACAAGGACGCCAAGCGCGCCTCCTTCGTTCTGCGCATGCGCCTGCCAGCCGTGGCGGGCGGAAAGTCCGAACGCTTCAGCGAAGTATTCGGCAAGTGGGACGATCCGAAAATCATCGGGAAGGATGCGTTCAGCGCCAAGCGGGCGCGCGTCGAGTACATCATTCGTCGCGCCAAGTACGAGCAGCAAGGCGTCAAGGTCGAGGCGCGTGCGATCCCCACGTTGCTCGATGCGATTGAGGAGTACATCGTCGCGCGCCGTGACAAGCGTGACCCACGTACCGCCAAGAAGGGCGCGCCACTGCCGACGAGCTGGGGACATACGGGGCTGCAAAAGGATGGCAGCTACGAGAAGGAAACGCGCGACGGCCATATCGGCCGCTTCATGTCCATGTGTGAGAAGTACCTCGCGCGCCCCTGTAACGTACTCAACTACGACACGTTGCTCGAAGCGCGTAACCAGTACGCCGAAAGCCGCCGCGACGGCACGTCACTCGAACAGGAATTGAAGCGCGTGCGTTCAATCATCACCACGATCATGCCGATGCTGACGTGGTTCAAGAAGGTCAAGTACCTGACCGACGGGGAAGGGATCGAAGACTTGAAGCCCGCGCGCTATCCGCCGAACACGCGGTTCCTGTATCCGGGGGAAATCCAGAAGGCAACGCCGCTGTTCCACGAGCTGCCACACCTGGGCGGACTGCTGCCCCTCTTCGTGCGCGCAACGGGCGTGCGCGCCGAGACCGCCCTGGGCATGGAATGGGACGAATGCGCGTGGGGACAGTTCGAGACGTTCAAAGACTTCGATGGCCATGAGCAGCGGTTCCTGACATGGATTGTCCCGCGACGCGTCGGGCGCATGAAGGGGCGCGGCAAGAGCGCCGATGAAGACACCCCGCGTCGCGTGCTGCTGACGGGCGATTCGTTGCGCATCTTGGAGCGCTTGCGCGAGGCGTGGGAGCGTCGCAAGGACGAGAACGATAACCGCGTGTTCTCGAAGAAGACGTGCAACATGTGGCGCGCCCGCCGGAGCAAGGTGCAGCGGGCGATTGAGAAGCAGATGGGTACGCCAAAGAAAGCGCGCTGGAACCGCTACACGTTGCGCAAGACGCACTCAACGTACCTGAGCTATCTCCAGTGTCCCAAGCATCTCGTGTCGATGTCGCTCACGCATACGCCGTCGAGCGATGGCGCGGCCGATGTCACTGCCGTTCACTACGATCACTCGGACGCCATGCGCGCGGTGAGCGGGGACATGCACGATCCGCTCGTGCAGTTGGGGCCGTGGCATATCCGCCTGCACAAGCTGTTCCGCGACATGGAAACCGGCGACACGCGCGGGGACCTGGGCCGCATCCAACCGGCGCTTCGCACCGGGGACAAGTCGTCCAACATGCGGGATCGGTACGCGGTAGACGTGAAGCTCATCGATGTCGAGAAGCTGACAACGCCCCTGCGGGTGGTCGCGTAGCTGTCAATACGCGATTGAACGAATTGAGGCCGCCTCCGGGCGGCCTTTTTCGTTGGGGCATGGCCGGGGTTCCCCCGACAGATCGCGGTACGTTGACTGTATGGCGCGGTGGGTGTCCACTTCACCGTTGCCATTGCTTGTCCACACATACCGCGAGGGGCTGACCATGCCAAGGAAAGAAAAGCCGATGCCCAAGAGAGCGAAGCCCGCTCTTGATAGCCGTCCCAACTGTCCCGTGTACACGACTGCCGAAGTGTGCGAGCGCCATAACATCTCCCGCCGCACGTTGCGTCGGTGGGGGACAGAGCGCGGGTTCCCCGATCACTGGCGAAGCGGTCGCAACGAGGTGTACGCGAAGGAGGAGGTCCACGCCTGGGAGCGCATCCACACCCCGAAGCTGTGGCCCAAACCCGTCGAGCCGCCGAAGACCGATGAGGACAAGCATTGGGACCGGCTGCGGGCGCGATACCTGTTGGACAAAGAAGAAGCGGCGGCGCAACCGCCACCCACGAAACCCGTCCGCGTCCATCGCGGCGTCATACGCTGAAACTAAAACGGGGGCCGATGGCCCCCGTTCTCTTTCCCTGTTCCGCTTCGCGTTATTTGTCTTCGCCGTTCTTGGCGTTCGCCTCCTCTTCAAGTTTTGCGAGCAGCTTGTAGTGGTGCATCGCGTCCAGAATCGGAAGCGGCATCTTGACCACGAGCACCTTGTAACCGGGCTTACTGTGCTCGCGCATCTCTAGCAGCGTTTCAGTGACCGGCGTCACTGGCAATAGATCATCTGGCTTACAGCTCAGTGCGTTCGCGAGACGGCCGAGCGTCTTCGGCGTTGGCAAACTGCGCATCGTCGTGTAGGTGCTGATCGCGTCCTTCGACAGCTTCGCTTTCCTAGCTAGCTCCGCGCCAGTCATCTTCTGCTCTTTCATTCTTGCGACAAGTCGGTCCCTAAACACTCGTCTATCGGTCGGCATATTCATCAAGTCATCGCTTCGCTTATTCAAAGTACACAGCTCCTTTCTTCCGATGTTTTTGCTTTTCAAACCATCTAAAAACAAATCGTCAACTGCACAGTTAGTTGACTAACAACGCCCCCGTTGGCAATCACTGACCATCCCTGGCAATCATTCTGACATGTGCGTCAGAAAACTCTGTCCACCGTAGGCAAGAATGAATATAGGCCGGATCGGCCTACAGTTGCCATCGACGGCGACGAACTTAATCTTCCACTGATTCAGCTAATTACACCATCATTTTTCGACAACGCTGGCAGCTCGTAGGAGCGTATCCCCATAGGCCACGTACCTGTAGGGGAAGCAGCGATGTCTTACAAAACGACCTTCAACTATGAGCGTCTTGAGAAAGACCTTGGCTTTCTCAAGACCGATATCCCCCGGCTCTTTAAGGGCCTTTATGGGGAGGATGTCAGCAAGGCGGCCGCGTATGCGTGGTTTGCACGCGAGAGCCTGAGCGTCGAGCGGCTGATTCAGCTCCTAGCCATTGTCCGAATCGAGACAGGTAAGAAGCTAGATATTTGGAAGTACATCGACGCCAAGCGTCCCGCTAATTCGCGAGCGGCTTAGTCGTGCGGCACGCGATTGAAAATGAGGATCATTGGCATTCTTTGCGCGCTAGCTGCATCGGGGCGAGCGAAGTTGCAGCGCTCTTTGGGTGCGGCTATCAGTCCCACTTCCAGCTCTGGCACGAGAAGCGCGGCGATCTGGCGCATGCGGACTACAACGACAACGAGCGCGTTGTCTTAGGCAAGTGTCTGGAGGAGGGCATAGCGCGGGCGGCCGGCGAGCTGTACGGCTACACCCTAACCCGCGCTAACGCGTACTTCACCGACGATGAATGCGCCGGCCTGGGTGCAACCCCGGATTACTTTCTGGTTAGGGAGGGCGGGGAGTTCCCGGCCGAAGTTAAGAACGCCTCGTGGGGATCGTTCAAAGATAACTGGATCATTCACGACGACGGCTTCGTAGAGCCGCCGCTGCGATTCAGTTTGCAGGTGCAGGTACAGCTCGCTTGCTGCAAGTCGGCGGCCGGTTTGTTGATCGCGCTCATCAGCGGGGATCGAATCGTTCGCTGCGAGATCGCGCGCCACGATCAAGCCATCGCCGAGATACGCGGGCGTGTTCGCGCCTTCTGGGATTCCATCGAGCGCAACGAGGAGCCGCCGGCCGAGATGCCGCAGGACCTGGATGCGGCCAAGCGCGTATGGCACACCGGGGACGGCAACGTAGACCTACGCGGCGATCCCGACGTTGAAACCTGGCTCCAGCAACTTCGCGAGCTGCGCGACGCGCGTAAACGCATCGAGGCCGACGAGTCGATGATTGACGGGCGCGTGCTCGCCTACTGCCGCGCCAACCAGTACGCCGCCATCGTCGCCAACGGCGGGCGCGTGTCGTGCAAGGTGGTCCCGGCGAAACCCGCGCACACGGTCGAGCGCAACGCGCAGCCCGAGCGCATCCAACTTCGCATCACGACTTCGCGATGAAGCGCCCCATCACCATCGAAGCGATGCGCTCGCTCGCGTGGAGCTGCGAGCACGCCAAGAACGAGCGTTGCAAGTGTCGTTGCGGTGGCGCGCTCCACGGCACGGCGCACGGCGAAGCGTGGATCGCGGAACAGGTGGTGCGCGACCGCATCGAGCACCAGCGCGCCCCCGGTCAAGTCGATTGGGTCGGCTACGCGGGCTTCGAGCAATACCTGTGAACGGCGCTGAGGAAGAGCTGGCGAATCGCATCGCCTGGGCGCGCAACAAGTCGCACGAAGGGGCGGCATCAAACACGTTGTTCGACGCGTCCGGTCTGACAGACGACCAAAAGGTCGCACAGCATCGGGCGTTCGTCGGCGTGTGGGGTGAGATGCACTTCGCACGGGCGTTTGGGTTGCCCTACACCTACGAGGCTGCGACCGAGCAATACGCGGGCGACGGCGGGATCGACTTCACCGTCTGGTTCAGGGGCGTACCGCGCACCATCGATATCAAGACCAGCGAGAGCCCGCAAAACCTTTTAATCAAAGAGCGCGACATCGAGCGCTGCGCTGATCTGCTCGTGCTCGCGCTGTACAACCGAAAGGTGCTGACGTTCTTGGGCTGGGAGACGGCCGGGATCATGGCCGCGATGCCGATCAGCGAACTCACGCCGGGCCATCCAAACTACTTCCGCCCGGTGTCGGAGCTGCGGCCGATGGGCCAGCTCGTGAACCTGCTCGCGCAGCGTGACGGCCGGTTCTACTCATGATGCGCCGTCGCCGCTCACCTGGGCTTCGCATTCTTCCCAAGGCCGCGCTCAAGTGGGTCGATGGAAGCGGTGCGGTGGATCTTCTGGCGCGACAGCACGCGCTGTATCTGAACCTGGGACTTGGCCCTGAGCCGCCGCTGATCTACCGCGAGCAGCAGATTCAAAAAGCCGTCGTTCAGTACATCGACAACGCCTATCCGCAGATCGGCTCGCTGTGCTTCCACGTACCGCTCGAACTGCTTCGCCGCGAAAACCATACGGCCGGGATGTTCCACGCGTTAGGCGCTCGCGCTGGCGTCGCCGATCTCGTGATGTTGGTGCCACGGGGCGCGTACCACGGGCTCGTGATCGAGCTGAAAGTCCCGCCGCGCCGGCCCACTGACAGCCAGTGCAATTTTCTCGAGCTGGCCCGCGCCCAAGGGTACGCGGCGTGCTGGTCCGATTCCCTGAACACCGTCCTGCGTCTCATCGATGTCTATCTACGTCTGCCGCCGCGCGCCGAGCTGGCGGAGCTGACGCCAAAACCAATGGAGTTGGAACATGAACACCGTCGTCGCCCAAAGGCCCGCCGAAAAGCCGATTGATCTGATCCGCACGCAACTGTACCTGCCGTCGATGCAGGATCAGTTGAAGAGCGCACTGCCGCCGCATGTGACGGTCGAGAAGTTTTTGCGCGTGGCCATGACCGCGCTCCAGCAGAACCCGAACCTGCTCAACATGGATCGCGGCTCGCTGTTCGCCTCCGTCGTCACGGCCGCGCAGTTGGGGTTGCTGCCCGATGCGCAGTTAGGCGAGGCGTACTTCGTGCCGTTCAAGGGCAAGGTCACGCTGGTCCCTGGCTATCGCGGCCTCATCAAGTTGGCCCGACAGGGTGACATCGGCTTCGTAGAAGCAGAAATCGTCTGCTTAAACGATAAGACCTTATACGTACTCGGCGATAACTCTCACTTCGAGTCGATGGTGAACTGGCAGGACCGGGGACCGATGGTGATGGTCTACGCACTCGCCAAGTACCGCGACGGCGGGATCGCCGCCCGCGTCGTGATGACCAAGGCCCAGGTCGATGCGATCCGTGGCCGCTCGCAGAACGCCAACGGCCCAGCGTGGAGCGACAACTACGAAGAGATGGCCAAGAAGACGGCGTTGCGTCGCCTCGCGAAGTTGCTGCCCCTGTCCACGACCGCGAACAACGCCTTCCGCCTGTCGGAACTCCACGAGGAGATGTCCAAGGGCGGCCGGGTGATCGAAGGGCACGTCATCGAGGACGAGGACGAACCCCGCGCCGCGCCCGCGCCGGCCCCGGAACCGAAAGCACGACGCCGCAGGACGGCGCTCGATGGGATCGGGGGCACGGAGCCAGCCGCCCGCCCGACAGAGCCCGTACAGGCGTCAGGAGGCGACGACGGCACGTTCTCAGTGGACCCGGACACCGGGGAAGTAGTGCCGGGAGACCTCTTCGATGGGCCGCAGGCGTAGGCAGACGCAAGACGCGCCGCTCAGGCAGGCGGAGTGCGAGGTATGCCAGCGGCCGGGAATCGCGGGGGCGGATGTCTTCCCGTACTGGTGGGGTCCGCCCATAGGACACAAGTGGTGTCACCAATCTTGTGCAGAGCGATACCGCGTCGCGCTAGTCGCCGCTCAACGGCGGCGAGCAGTTGCGGGCAGCAAACCAGGGGCGACGGCAATGGATAGACAGTTAGCTGAGTCACGGGGAGGTGCGGTGCAAAAGGACATGGCGCGGAAGGTAATCCAAACCCGTAGAGAAACAAATAGGAGCTGGTCATGACGCCACAGAAAGGTGAGGCAAAGATCGTTGAGTTGAAGCACGCCGCGAAGCTGCACGGCATCGACAACGTGTTCTCGGAAGTGACCACGATCACGCCAGCGGACGCGACGCAGTGGCTACGCGCCAACTGCCGCAATCGCCCCGTGCGCAAGCGTCACGTCGAATTCCTCGCGAGCGAAATCAAGAGCGGGAATTGGCAGGTGAACGGCCAGCCCATCATCATCGCCGAGAACGAAAACGTACTCGATGGTCAGCACCGTCTACTGGCCATCATCGAGGCCGGCGTACCCATCAAGACGATGGTGGTCTACGGCATCCCCGAAGCGGCTTTCAGCACCATCGACACGGGCGCGGTACGCACCTCGTCGGATGCGTTGTGCCTCCACTTTCAGGAGTACCCGCACTACGTCGTGAAGGCGGTATCGGGCTCCGTGTACTGGATGCGCCAGCTTGAGCGCGGCGCGCTCACGCGTGGCATCAAGAAGATCAGCAACACCGAAGTCATCCACTACGCCCGCGACCATCTGTCGCTGTTCGAGCGGGCGACGACGTTGCTGCACTACCCGAAGGACAATCGGCCGCTGTCGATCAGCTTAGGGACGGCGTTGTTTGAATACTTCGCGCGCAAGGATGAGCCGAAGGCCGAAGCGTTCTTCGAGGCTGTCTACACGGGCGAGAACCTTGAGCGCAACGATGTCGAGTACGTCTTGCGCGCCGCGTTCCAGGCCGATGCGCAGCGCGTCTCGTCCAAACTGCCGCTCAACATCAAGGCGCGCATGACGATCAAGGCGTGGAACTGGCGGCGACGCGGGATGGACGAAGCCAACTTGCGCACCATCACTATCTCCGCCTCCGAAGATCAGCGGCTTGTAATCCTATGAAGATGGAGCACATCGAACGATCCGAATACGCCATGAACTACATGACGGCTATCCACACGCGCCGCGCCGGCAGAGCGCCGACATGGCTTGACGTGGCGGCGGCCTACGATGCCGGGTTGACGCATGCGGTCGCGGTGACGCCGGCCAAGCGCCAAGCGCTTATTCGATATTTGCGAGCGCTGCGAGTCATCAACGCCACCCGCTCAGGAGCCCTTAAGTGAGCGCGTCTAAACTGAATCCAAACATGTACAAGGGCGAGGAGCGGGACGGTGGCTTGCTGTACCGCAATCAGAAACCTACGTCGGCGCGGTCCCCTCACTGGCGCGGGAAGTTCTACATAAAGGGGGTAGGTTGGTACTGGATTTCGGGCTGGTCCCAAGGCGGGGACAGCGACTTCTTTATTACGTTGTCGTTGCAGGAATTGACGGACGAACAAGCCCTCAAGTTCTGCAAACCGAAGCCGGCCGGGGGCGGGCGGCCAAGCTACCCGCCACAGTCCAACTACCAACCAAAGAACCAAAACGGTGCGGATTCCGATTCGGATATTCCGTTCTGATTGGTCATTGTCCGACTTGACGCGGGTTAGATAAGATAGTTGTCATAGATTGATAACACGGGCGTCTTGCCGTATGTTGCCTCGCGTCAGGGTCGATCATCACAGGTACAGGAGTTGTCTGATGAAAATGATCTGCGAGGTAGATGGTTGCGGAGAGGAGTTGTCCGAAGGATGCGGATCGAAGGGAGGGCCGATGATATGCGCGGGATGTCGTACCAGTTCCTACTACTGGAAGAAGCAATCTCTCCCCGCGATGCGCGTCCGGCGCGAAAGACTTTCCCTGTTTTCCCATCGGCTTGAATACTACGATCCGCGCGTCGCGCAGATCGTCAACGAAGCGCAAAAATCAGTCGCGACTACGAAGCGACAAGCGCAAACCGCAAAGACCGCAACGCAAACGGTGCGGCATTAAAATCACCAAAGGAGCTGAGCAATGAAAGTGGTCGATGGGTTGATTAACGCGAAGAAGCCGAGGCCGCCCAATCCCAAACCTTCCCCAAAGGAATTCGTTTGGCCACCTCAAGACCACGACGACAAAGTAGCTCAGAAGTTGGCGGCTTCTTTGCAGGAGCTGTTGCCGGCGAAGGGATGGAAACACACCGATCTTGCACGCGAGCTGTACGGGACGATGGGGGCGAACGAGCAGCCTCGTAACCCTAGTCCCGTCCGCCGTTGGGTTGTCGCCGAACACCCGATCCCGAACGAAAAGACTGCCAGCTACATCGCCGAAGTGTTGGGCGTGTCGCTGGCGCGATTGATGGAACCGGAAGGCAAGTACGATCCGACTCCAGCAATGATCCGCCCGCGTTCGGACAGCAAGCGATTCCCGAGCGGCAACAAGCCGAAGGCGAAGAAGAAGGGCGGGAGAACGCTCAGCGGCAAGGATCGGGAAAAGCAACGCGAATACAACAACGCGTACAGGGAGAGGAAACGACTCGAAAAGACCGGGAAGCGCAAGTACACGAAGCACGCGCAAGTCAACGGCAACAAGCCCGCCGCAGGGGCGTGGAAACTTGCCGATGGCGTGACGCCGCCGGAGTACACGATCAATTCATCTGAGCAGCACGAGCATCACGTTGTACTTGAGATGAAGGCGACGTTGCCGCTTGATCGCGCGATGGCGATCCTTCACATACTCAAGCGCGGCGAAGCGAGCGAATAGGGCGGGGGTCTTATGCGAGGAGTCCGGGCCAATCTCATCGGGCAGCGTTACGGTAATCTGATGGTGGTTGGCCCGGCTTCGAGCGAGCAGCCTGGGCAGCACTGGTCTTGCCTCTGCGACTGCGGCAAAGCGTGCGTGAAGGCTGGCAAAGACCTGACCAAGCGCACCCCGGCCACTTGGATTCACTCGTGCGGTTGCCGGCCCGCGCTCACGAAGTCCATCTACAAGCGCCTGCGGGATCAGGGTGATCCACGGCTGAAACAGTTACACATGGAACATCGCACTGGTGTCAATCGTCATCGATGAGAACATCGTCGGCATCTGGTACGCCGTGACCGGCGAGATGGACGACTTCATGCTGGCAATCAGCAAGTCCCCCGAAGGGATAGAGCTGGTGTATCGCCATCGTTACTACGCCTCCAAGGAAGACCCGTGGGACGAGAACGACAAGAAGAGTTGGTATCGCATGGTCACGCCGAAGAAGGACGAGCAGAAAGCCATCGAGACGGCGCGCGAGATGTTATCCGGCGTGGTCGGCATCGCGATGAAGATGAAGCGGCTTCCGGGCAACGGCGTGATCTACGAGCTGCTGCGCGGCGACTCCACGGTTGAGGAATTCGGCGAGCGATTACGCGCGATGCCGTGGGCGCACTCACAAGAAGGAACGCTGCAATGAACTGCGCGCGGTGCGAAGAGCCGATCATGCCCGGCGAGGGAGCGAACGACGTTGGCGAGCACGCGTTCCATGCCGAGTGCTTCTTCCGCATGGTGATGGGCTGCGTCGCCCACATCGAGGGGCGTTGTAGCTGCTTCGTGCCCGGCTCGCTTGAGCATGACCCGGAGGGCATGACTCTGCGCGAGGGGGCACGAGCAGCGGTTAAGGCATGGGAAAAGAGGGAACGATCAGTGATCGACGCCCATACCCTGCCCGATTGCGCGGAACAGACACGGCAGTAGGTGGATGAACGCGAGGATCGCAACCGCGATCCACAGCACGGGCTTTCCGCGCCACGAGAGGATCGCGAGGATCAACGCGATGAGCGCGAGTAGGCATAAGAACCAGAACATGAGACCTCCTTACGTGATGGTGCAAAGGAGCGGGTCAGCGCCGATGACGTTGGGCGTCTTGGCCGCAACCCGTACTTCGTTGCTCGTGGTGGCTGCGGTCAGGTGAGCCGCGCCGTTGATGCGACCGGCAACGATGGCGGCGGCAGCGCCCGCGCTCGTGCCAATCGGGATCGCGATGCCGGCGACATGACGCGCGATACCGTCGTCGTTCACTTCGTACTGCACATCCACGACCTTCGCAGCGGCAGCCTTGCCCAAGAAGATCAGATTGAAGCCGTCCACCGTGACCGACAGCGCCGGGATCACGGGCGGCGCGACCACAGGCGGAACGTCGATGCGCGGAGCGCCAGCGATGTCAGCCGCGCCACCATCGGCGTCCGCGCCTTTGGTGATCGGGGAGCTGGTGGGCGCGGCCATGCCGGACCCAGGCTGGAACTCGCCGCCGAGTGATGGGACAAGGTAGGCGTTGTCGGTGCCGCCGTAAGCGGGATCGACGGGGACCGCAGCGGCGGAGGCGTAGCCACCGGGCGAGGCGCGCGTCCATGCCGTGTCGCCCGTGCGGAAGGGTGGGGTAGTTTGGTCGATCATATTGACTCCTACGAAACGGAAAGGTTGAAGGCAGTGAGGTTGCCGCCGATGCCGATGACGTGGACTGATCCGCCCGTACCATCAGCGTCGAGCCCAACTACCGCGTCAACGGCGTTGCGCACCTTGGCGGCAATCTGCGATCCGGTGTCGCCGGCCTGGATGCCAACGAAAAGCTGCTGACTCGGCCCGCCATCAATCGCGTACATGAGCGTGACAATGGCATCGCGCGAGGCTGGTCCGCTGAAGGTGGCGTTCCCGTTGTTGCCAACGAGCGTATTGCCGCCAACCGTGACGCCTGTCGGCAGCGGTGGCGGCGGCGGGTCTGCGGCCGGGGGCGGGTTCGGGTTGTTCTGGTCGAGCCCCTGCGGCGGCGTCTTGTGCCACGGGTACAGATTCAGAAAGCTCGTGTTGTTAGCCGCGCGCCCCGGCCATGTGTGCGGCGGGGTCGGCACGACGGGCGGCGTGACGATGATGGTTGTGGCGGCGAGCAAGTTGGCTACGCCACCGTCCGCCGGCTGGCTCAGAAGCGGCGCGCGAGCCGGGCCGAACTCGCCGCCCAGGCTGACCTTGGAATACGCCTTCGTGTCCGAAGCTGCCGGATCGACTGCGGCGGTGTCTGACGCGATGCCGCCCGGTGGGGGTTCGGCATACGCGGCGTCATCGACAGCCGGATCGGGGATCGCGGACGGGATGGGTGATAGTTCGATGTCTCTCATTGCCTTTTCTCCTGTCGATCTCTACGTTCTTTGTCGCGGTCGAATCTTTCTTTCTCGCGTTGCCGCGTCTCGATTTCTTTGCGGGCCGGGGTGCGCGCTTTCACGTCGCTCGAATCCGCCGCCTGTTTCAGCGCCGCGTCTTTCTCGCCGGCCACAAGGTCGGCGAACTCGTGTTGCGCCTGCGGGCTCGTGCCGAAGAACGACCAGAGGAATCCGGCGGCGCGTGAGTATCGGTTCTGCAATGGCAGCACGCTCAGCAGCGCGACCGTCGCGAGCACTGAGGCTTGATGGTACACAGCCTGGGCCGCGTTGTTCCTGACCGCGACGGAGGGTAGTTTGTCACCCTGCGAGACGGCGTACTGATCGATGCCAAGTTTAATCATGCGCTCCGCGTCCTGCGCGATGCCGCCGTAAACGGGGCCTAGCAAGGTGCCGGTGGCTCCGCGGTTAAACCGCGTGGCTTCCGTGGCGTCGATTGACGTGCTCATGAGCCAGCCGAGACCGCCCCAGTATTGAAGGATTTGTAACTGGGTCTTCGGATTCGAGAAGCGTTCCCAGAAGTCTTCGCCGCGATCTTCCCACTCGTCGTGATGCGTGAGATACATGCGCGCGACGAGGAAGGTGGCTTGTGCCGCATACATCGCCAGCGCTGACGCTGCGACCGGGAGCATCATCGAGCCGACACGCTGGCCCATCGTCAACTGCTCGCCGCCTACGCGCCCGTGGAAGCGTTCGCCCGCCGTCAACTTCTTGCCGTCGTATTCGCCCTTGATGCTGAGACGATTGCCGAGCGGCACAACGTCCGCGCCGTAACGGCCGGAGATGCCGGACATCATCTTGTCCTTCATGTACGCGGCCCAGTTGATGAAGTTGGTCGTCATCCAGCTCGTCAAGCGGTACGCGATTCCCCATAAACCGTTGTGAGCCTGGATATGCTTGGTCGATGGCGTGGGTTTCTGAATCTGTGTCTTGCCGAAGTGATCGAGCGCGTTTGAGAGCGCCAGTTCCATACTGCCCGGCTTGATGGTGTTCTCGAACTTGATGCCGTCGAGCTGGCGATTGTCTTTCAGGAACGTGGCGAAGGCGTCGGCGTCGCGGATGCCGTGTTCGCGCAGCCACTGCCGATACATGCCAGCGTCTTCGCCACCCTTGCGCACGATGCGCGCCGCTTCGTAAAACATCTCGAAGCCGACACGGTTCACAATCTTTTCCTGCCATGCCGTCAGGCTTGACAGCATGTTGAAGTAGTAAGCCCGCATCGAGAAGCGCGCGAGGATTCCGTTACCCTGCACGTCTTCGCCCATCGCCTGAGCCATCGCGGTCGTGGAGCTGGCGGCATCGACCAGAATCCCGGACAGCCGCCCGAATCGATCAGCCGCTTCGTATCGCTCCTGCGTGGTGTTGCTCAAGAAGATCGCGGGCATCATCGCCTTGACCAGCGAGCCGAACGTGTTGAGCGAGTTGAAGCTAGACTTGAGGATGTTCAGCGGCTCCGAGATGTTCGGCAGCACGGAGCGGCCGAGCATCGAGGCGACTTCGACGTTGGCGAGCGCACTCACGCCGCGCGCAAGCGTGCTGTTACCGTCGCGACGCACGCCGAGTGAGGTTTGCATCGCGTTGAGGAGGATGTCCGCATACGCGGACGGCAGCCCGAGCGCGGCCTGATCGAGCCAGCCCTGGAACACGGTGTTGGGCGTCTCGCCGAATCGGCGACGCATCACCATGCCGCGCGCCGCCGCGCCGCCGTAGCCGGCGAGGAGGGTGAACGGGTCCTTGATGTAGTAGTCCTTGAGAATCTTGTCGGCGAGCGGGCCGAACACGCGCTCTTTGCCGGAATCAGGACTGAGCGCGCCAAGGTAGACAGGCTCGCCCCACTTCATACCCTTCATGCGTCCGACCTGTTCGGCTGTCATCGCGCGCACGTTCAGCGCTTCGGCTTCCTTGATCCGTTTTCTGAGCGCTTTTTGCGCTTCGTCGCTCTTCGCGTTCTGAAGCTGCTCTTCGAGCTTTTCAATCAGCGCCTGCTTTTCTTCCGCGCGCAGCTTCAAGAGGTCGCGGTGGAAGCGCGGATCGTCGGCGATGTTGCGCAGGAAAGAACGCGGCAGATACTCGTAGTCGATGAAGCCGATTTTCTCGCCGGTCTGATCGCGCAGCTTCCACAGGTAATCCAGCTCGTAGCGAATCTGATCCGCCTGCCGCTTCTCCGCATCGTTCGCCGGCTTCTCGTAGCCGTGCAGGATGTCCCACATTCTTTCCGACCACTTCGCCGGCATGTTCGCGTGGACGCCGACCGCCTTG
>Ga0307509_10001344_pt1 | contig 41640 bp, 37 predicted proteins | sample 10_EM_MG_FD_202245 | JGI IMG/M metagenome (GOLD analysis project Ga0307509, IMG submission 202245) | Populus trichocarpa ectomycorrhiza microbial communities from riparian zone in the Pacific Northwest, United States - 10_EM | ecosystem: Host-associated > Plants > Roots > Unclassified | place...
TACTCAATCCCCATCTTCCAGCTATCATATCATACCAAGCTACCTACACCTATTGCGCAAACTCATTCTTAGACCTAGGCCCATTTCCTATTAACCGCCACCTAGGTCCCCATGCGCAAACTCTCTAATACCGGTAGTAGTTTGATGGTCCGAAGAGGATCAGTTGGTAAAAGTGTCAAGCCTGATACTGCGGAAGAAGGAGCGCACAAGTACTGTACTAACTAACGAACCACCCCACCCTTCTTTCTTTGCAGCATTAATCCGCTTGTCCACCTATTTTCGTCAAACCGGCCAGCATCATGAACCGAGAGGTCACTAGATATCGTATTATTCCATGATACATGATACAACTCGAAACGTGGGATGTAGAACTTTAGACTACAATCAACTGGTTAGGATAAAAAATGAGAAAATAGGAGTTATTGCATAGACAAAAGCCCGTATACCACACCGGTACCGTGACATTCTGCTCGGGCACAGTGCAGTATGATAGGATGTTACTTTAGAGACCTTTTCCAGGGCTGAATAAATTTACGGGGAACTCTATCTACCGTAGGCGAAAGGTGGCACGATCCCAACGCCGGGTAAACCCGACCGCGGAGAAAAAAAATCTGCCCCAAGATCCAGACTCCGAGCTTCACCAGCACACCCACATCGCTCGCTCGCCCGCCGCATTCGCGAACCAATCAACCAACGAACCAACAAAAGAACTAGCATAAGAGCAAAGGGGAAGGAGGGGAAGAAAAAAAAGCCTTACCTTACCTCACCTCACCTCAATGTTGCAACGAAGGGGAGGGGGGGGGGTTCGATCAAAAATGATCGAAGGACTGGAAGTGCGCTTTCTCGAACCGGGGGGTTATAAGATAGAACCCCTCCTAACAAAATGGTAAACAATGATATTGGGAGGTAGTCGGAAGCAAAGAAACAAAATGAAATGATAGGAAAAGGGAGCAAAATGTATATATGATATCATAGCAGAAGAAGGAGAAGCAACTAAACTAGGACCAGCACCCCGCCTCCCCTCCTTCCCAGCAAATAAATACTCACTCACAAACAGCTGGGTCGAAGGGTAGAAATTCCCATAAGTTCCTAATATTTTTGCTTACATATGGTACCAAAATAATATTATTAAAGAACACTTTCTCCTTCAATATCCATTTTCAGAAGCCCCGATTCAACCTCCCCCCCCGCCTTCTAACCCCCGGGTTCGGTTGTCGAAGGCCTTCCTCACCTCACCTTGCCTTACCCGTGTTCGTATAGTACCGGCATCATAATAATGATAATAATAGCACGCCCGAGCCGAGGCTAAAACTCCTCGACGCCGATCAAAGCATTTCGCGTGCTTCGCACGCGACAGATAGGGCGAGACAGGGCTGGTTGAAACGGACGAACTTTCTTTGTAGCACTGTAGGGCTGGGGTTACAAACTGGTATCATATCATAAGGTACAGTATTGTGTCATAGGAGGCTAACTTGCAGGGATGGGTAAATGTCATGGAATATCACTCGAGTTGGGCTCGAGTTTGTGAGGCGGTTGTGATAATATGAAGGTTCTAAGACGGATGGGGCTAACTAACGGATTATAATTATTATTATTATAGAAGCGGCTACCCGTGGTATCGTGCAGTAGGCTATGCTTTAGGCGGGTAAAATATCCTAAACACGAGGTGAACAGTTTTTTTCAACTTCCGCTTCGAATTCCTCTTGACTTTCGGTAACATCTGAGAAGCCCTATTTTTTTTCTCTTTATGATAATATTATACCTGTCTCTATTCCCACCTCTTGTTGCCCTGCCATTGTTTGGTAGTTAGGTCGGTTCATCTGACCCAAGCCTTCCAAAGATAGAATCCACCGTATTCTATCGTGCTTCGCAGGGTGTTTTGAGGTGCTATAGTGTACTAGTAAGTATACGGTAGTGGTGTTGTTGTTGGCAGAGTGCATACGCTTACCCAATTCCAGTCCCGCACAAACTTCAACCACACATTCTGCGCAGTCCGCCTGCCTGCCTGCATTCGCATTTCCCATACGCGCCGGCGAGCGTAAAGCGTAGACCGGGATATGCGGGTTAGCTCGGAACGTCCGTGTCAGGTAATCCCGTGTGGGTACCCCCCCCCCCCCCCCGGAGGTTAACTTAGAGATGGTAGATAGATAAAAAAGGTATGGTATGATGGGAATGTTATGTTATGGTGTCGACACTATTGATATAGGGCAATGCCTTGGATGGCTGGGGAGGTAAGAAGAGATTGGGCTTGCTTTTGTGGGTTGGGGAGTGAAGAATGGGATCTTTTGGAGTAGTTACGGTAGATCGATATTCTGAGGGGAGTATGGTGCCCGTACAACATCTCTTGGTGGCGGCGGGTGTGCGCGATAGTAGTATTTAGCAGGATGGAAGTTAGTCAGCTGATTGAATGGTTGGTAGATGGTGGGCTTGGCCCGCTCTTGTGAGTGAGTGAGTGAGTGTGACTGAGTGTGGGTGCATACAGTATGCGTGTGCCAGGATCAGTCAATGCGTTCCTATGCTCTAGGAATTATTGGTAAATGGGACACGAGTGTTCTGCACTATGGTTTAGCTTTTAGCCGTTGAAGATTTAAGCGTGGCGACAGAGCACACCTGTCAGGAGCACTGGGGCCTGCGCAGTGGATGTAGCGGCGGCAGCGGGAAGATCGACAGGACTGTGTAGGACAAGGGGCCACCTTAACGGTTTTTGGCAGCTGTTTTTATAAGTGATTGTTTGCGTGGTATCGTTGCGCTCTGTGGGAACCATGCATATCGTACTGTATCATACTCGTGGATGAAAAGGAATCAAGTTTCTGCTCCTTCCCGTTCCCATCCATCACAACCGGCGTGTTCAGCTTAAGAGGGGCTGTAATCTCGTTGGTGGGGTATGAACGAGCTTATATACGATACGTTGCGAGCCCGGAACCTTACAGCACACTGCCGCAATCTTACCCCTTCGAGGACCGCGTGCCGGTATAATATCATATCGTAGCATGTCGTAACCCACTCCACACCCGTTCCACGAACGACCACGTAACCCCACCCCCAATCTCGAGTCCTTAACCCCCGAACCCTCTGCAGACTCCCAAAAATGAAGCGGGGCAGAAAAAAAACCCCATTGCCCCTCCTGCTGTTCCTGTCACCAGGAAAACAACATGGAGCGGGGGCGATACGGCCCGGTGAGAAGTGTAAAGTTAGCTTGAGCAACGGAGGAAGCGTCCGGCGAATGAATAAGGAAAGTGGATGCAGTGGCGCGGTATGATACTATTTGGGCCCCCATAAAACCGCACGGCGCCCGTTTAATTTCAAATTGGCCGGGTATGAAATTTCTAATTACTGTGGATAGGTGCCCGCAACCGTTTCATTTTGAGAAGAAACTGGAAACGGAGTTGGGGGGGGGGGGGGCACAGCACGGTGCTGGGTTGCTGTGCACTGGACTTTTTACTATTTTGCTGATACCGGGTTTGAGAATCGGTGTTTGACAGTTGTTATGGTTCGTAGATGTTGGTAGATGTGATAGATACTCTATTGTGACCTAGGGTGTTTGAATATAATAACACCGCCAACTCCATAAAACCTCACTCCGATCCAATCCATCCCCCCGACAGCATGCGGGATGCGGCAAGAGAGGTTGGAGGGCAGGGGGGAAGAACAAACTCGGGTTTTCACATACGCTGCTTGTACGATATCGGTATCTATGCAGTTGGGTACTGGTGTGTCATATACTGCTATGGATTACCCGCTAACCTACCTACATACCTACCGTGTATGCGATGGCACCTTTAAGTGCCGCGTACATAGTATGGGAGTGTTTGTATCTTGGGGAGCAACCTGGCGGCTTCCCGGTATAGAGCGGGTAGTGTGGTCTTTGGAAGTTATGGTATGTATGCGGTAGGTGCGCCGATGCTGGAAGGAGGAGAGATGCGGGTAGGTTTGATCGGGTATTTGTGCAGCGGGGTACAGGCGGGCGGCAGACGCCGCACTTTCATGGTTGGAATCGAGCGGGGTTTGATGCTTTGACGATGATGTTGGGGGTTTTTGAAACTTGAGGGTGAGGGTGTGAGGGGTGGTGAGGGAGTATTGGCTGTTATCAGGATACTGGCATGTGCCAGAGGAGTGAAGCTTGATGCAAGGTTTATTACCCTCTACAGACCGGCGCTGGTAGTAGCTCTATTTGTACGGGGAACCTGTGAGGTATCCCTGGAATGATACGCTAGGTAGGCCCTCTTGGCCCAGTTTCGAAGGTTGAGGTGCGGAAGCCCTGACACTCATCCTGATTGGTTGACTGATAGGATTCCCGCAGGAGTGCATCTACCCGATGCTCTTGGGGTATCAGGACCTAACGGATCCTCATGGCCGATGCTTTGGTGAGGAGCGGTTGGTCAGGTTTTCGTGTCTTGTTTGATTACTACAGTCTCCACCGTACCCGCGAGGAAACTGGGCGGGCAACGAGCAGCGCTCTTGGTGCTTGAGAGGGAGATTGAGAGGGCAAGGGAACAAATAATTGCTTGTTGGTGGCCCTGCTCGTTACCGCCTAGCTTCGTCCTGGGAACGAGACTGTTCTAGTATGAATTATGCAACCCGCAACACTCAATAGGGATTTTTTAATTAGCATTAGTTTGTGTATTCATGGGGGTACTGGGACGAGGGGGGATGCTGGTGGATAGGGGCCTTTCAATACGTGGTGCGTATGTAACTTAGTACTCCTCTCGACCGATAGTCTCTAAGGTGTCAAGAGACGATTGGAGGTAGAAGAGGAAATATAACCGGGGGAAAATGAAGCGGGGAAACAAACTTAGGATTCTACCTAACTTATTCCAGTCCGTAAACTTTCAGAAGATGCATCAATTTTTCAATTTTCTTTTAAAATCCATTAAACAGGTACTGGGTTTAGTTATCGATCTATGGTTGCTGATTGATGAGTTGGGTGCTTGACAAGGGCTTTGCGACTCTAGAATAATTCTCTTAATGTTTCTCTTTCTTCATACAATATCACTCTCGAAGTCAACCCCCCTCCTCGTGACTGGGATAGGGTGGAGCTTTCCTGCTGGCGTATCATAGTCGCATAGCGGACTGGCTGGTCAATGGGAACTCCTGCTCACCAAGCACACCACTTGGTGACTGGGATGGCAGTGAAGCATTTTTCTTGATATGATATAAGGCATATTATGAGAATCGCCAATTTTACGAAGCAGGAACAGCCAGAAGTTGGAATGGAGGGTAACTAGGCTGCGTGTTGAAATGCTCGAACTCGTAGGTAGCGGTACGCGCCAATGGACACGCAAGCGTTGAAAAACTTTCTCCATAACTTTCCTTCCCTTTTCCTCCCCCTCTTTTGCTTCCCTTACCCCCTTTTCCCATCATCTTCTCAGGGAGAATGGGCTCCTTAAATGGTTCAACACAATTACTCTGGTTTACTTGAGGTACTCGGCCTTTACTCCAAGAAACCCTTCTGTCCGATCATTACCTCTATTTTCAACGTTTTCAGCACTTCTCGCTAAGGCATAAAACTCGGTGGTCATGTAACTACCATTCATATTCTCCGAGTTGCCCTCCAGAAATTAGATGCGTCATGATAATGGAAACGTGAGGTGAATATGAATCTTCCAAAACTAGCTTGGGTTCTTTTCCTTGAACCCCTTACTCACCGCTATCTTCAATCCTTCCTCTCCCGGGCAAGCAGGGCTTCTACTTTCGCCCTCAAAGACCTTCGGATAAAAAAATCCTTATTCACTCCATATATTCGATTATGCCTTCAACCGCAGGTTTGTTTGAGTAACTGAGAAGTTTCAAAGTATCTTGTTTACTGATCTATTCTTAGTGGATTCTACAGATTGGTGGGTGGCACACGGTTTCTAGCCAGCCACCCTGGTTGGTGGATTTGGCGGAGTTGCTGTCAAACATCGCCAATGAATGGATCATCTTGTTCCAGTCCCATGGCCCCCACTCGGTCTAGAACCCGGCAAGCACAGACTGCTGCTCGCCAGCAAGAGATTGGGGCTCTCTGAACCGAGCTTAGTGTGGAGGGGGCTCGAACAGATAACCTGGAGCCCCTGGGCACAGCTACAGGACTACGAATGGGTTGGTGGCTCCGCTGGGAGTAGGCGGGGGGAGGGGGTGCGTGGAAGCCATGGCATTGGAACTCGTGTGCTGTTCTCGGAGGGGGAGGGGGTTGAAGTCTGTGTTGTGGGTGGGCTATGGGTTTTGGGTGTTTAGGTTTTCCTTTCCTTTCATTCTTTTCTGGTATTCATATTTCTATAACTTAAGTATTATTAGACCATGCAAATGTCAACTTTCAATATTCTTAATCAACCTCTCAATCAATGTGAAAGGTCCCTTATAAGCTGCTCGGATACACCTCCATCACAACATTTGCCCCGATGGGTCTTTTAGCAGCAAGTCGCTGAAGCAATCCCAATGTAAGGATAGCCGTGACTATTTATATCGTGCCTCTAGAAAGCGATTCCTGTAGTCCTTTCTCTTCCTTTCTAATCGCAGCCTAGATGTGCGGTCCTGCCATGAACATCCAAGCTCTCGAAGACTTTGGTAGAATTTGATTAGGCGAATCAAGGGGCTTGGCTCTAGTCCCGCTGCACACTGATCCGAGCATTAATGTATATAAATGTGGGCTTTCCGCAAGCCAGAGTCTGTATTATCTTCACAACATTGTTAAGCTGCAGTTCCTGTCTGCTAAACGTCATGGTTGGTGGGGACTGTAGCTTGGCTATGTCCAAAAGATGCTACAGACCACCACTTCGGAGCCCCATTTACATGGATAGACGCTCTAGGTTAATGTGTAGTGGAATGTCGTGTCGAGCTTCTTGATTCGGTTAATTAAGTTCTACTAAAGGCTTCTAGAATTCGGGCGTTAACTTACTGATAGATAGGGAGACCATGCATATAGGCTGAGGTTGGGAAGAGTCTTTGTGGAAGAGTAACGGTTACAGGCATCACTTCCTTGAGTCATGGTAGATATCATCAGGTATTTTCTCATTGCGCTTGCCTCAGGGAATGCCTGTTAAAAGTGTCATGGGCCTAGATATTGTGACAGCGGTGTATCTAAGCAGTTTATGAGAAGCCTGTCACATTGATAGAAGGGTTGACTGACGGTATTAAAATTCGACATCTTCGGGGGCTAATAGTTCATATAGAGATGTGAAATACAAAACGAAAGCAAATCAAAGAAATCACAAAAACCTAAATCCAAACCCCACGCCCACTCCGCCAACAGAACAGAACAGATTTCGACCCCCCCACCCTCGGAGAACAGCATACCGGCTCTAATGCCATGTGCATTCTGCACACACCCCCGCTCCCTGGGCTGCTCTCCTAGGGAGTCGCTGACTTAACGCTAGGTGATTCGATATGTTTTATCCTAGCTATGCCATTGCTAGCATCTAGCTAGTAACTTATACCACAAACCAAATTAACAAATAAAAGTATGATAACAAATTAAACCCTCTGATTCGAACCGCCGACCCTTCGTGTACGGAGGTCCGCTGGCAACCACACCGGGCTCTTCACTGCCTTGTGACTGGCCGGGTGGCGGTGGCTGTGGTGGTACTAGTGACTGGGGAGTCCGGGGGGGGGGCTATCAGTCGCTCTAGGTTGTCGATCGGGACCTTCGCTACATTAGGGTCTGCCCGGAAAACCCCAATCCCTCCCCGGAAGGCCCGAGAGTCGGTCAGGAAGCCCTAACGTCTTCCTGCAGAGGAGAGATCTGCTATTGCAGTGTTGGGGCAGATAGGGCAAGATGGACGCTGGGAGGTACCACCTATCGGCCACGAGAAGAAACAGTTCCCCGAGGCAAGCAATAGGGGTGGCTGGCCAGGAGCCGTGTACCGCCCACCAATCTATCGAACCTAAAAAGAACAAGTCAGTAATTGTATTACTTTGAAACTTCTCGATTGCTCGGACAAACCTGTAACTGATGGCATAATAATGTATGAAATGAATAAGGATTTTGGATTTGAAGGTCTTTGAGTGCGGAAGTGGAAGTTCTACTTGTCCGGAAGAGGAAGGAATGTAGATAGCGGTGAGTGAAGGGTTCAAGGAAAAGAAGGACCCAAAGAGGCTTTCGGTGATTCATATCCCCCACATTTCCCTTACCATGACGCATCTAGTGTCTGGAGGGCAATTTGAAGAATATGAATGGCAGTTCCATGACCGCCGAGTTTTATGCCGTAGCCAGCGGTGCTGAAAATGTTGAAAATAGAGGTAATGATCGGACAGAAGGGTTTCGTGGAGTAAAGGCGAAGTGCCTCAAGTAAACGAGAGTAATTATGTTGAACCGTTTAAGGAGCTCATTCTCCCTGAGAAGATGATGAAAAAAGGGGGTAAGGGAAGCAAAAGAAGGGGGAAGGAAAGGGGAAGGAAATTTATGGAGAAAATTTTCCAAGCTTGCGTGTCCTACTGGTGCGTACGCCAATTGCTACCTACGAGTGCGGGCTTTTACGACAGGGGGCCTAGTTGCCATCCATGCCAACTGGTGCTTCGTTGCAAGGTTGACGATTCTCGTTATATGCTTGATATTAACAAATATGTTCCGTCACCAAGTGGTCCACCTACCACGATCTCCGAGGTTCAAAGAGAGCCTCTATTTCCAATCGGGTATAGCGAAGGGTGAAATAATGCCATAAGGAATGATTGCTTTGCTTCTGCCCTAGATAGTGGTATGGGCGCGCACCAACGGTTGTTAGCCTGGATCGGGATTCGCGGCAATAGGTAATGCTGGGAATCAAATGCGCGAGAAGAGGAATTGAAGAGAGAGCAAAGGCTCCCGGATGCGAGAACTGAGATTGTAGAAGGAGGATCGGAATTGTCCAGTGTCCCTTATTCACTCCTGCCTGTGCTCATGGCTACGGTACTTATACTTATGAGAGGTATATATATTGTGTCAATGCTATGAGTCCCACTATTCACGGCCAGGCATACTCCCGTCAGAACTGAATTGATATTCCCAATGGGTAATGTTGGAAATTGCAGTCCAATGGCCGCACTCTCACGCCGCTGTGGCCCTTGTGATATACGTACGCACTAGTCATAGGACGCGCAAGCCTATGAAATTGTGTTCACCCCCTTGTTTTCTCCTTTCTTCCTGTCTTCTCTCACAACACACCTTTGCTCCTGTACACAACTTTCCTCAAGTCTTTCCTTGCATCAACGATCTCCATCTCCACTGGAGCGGTTTCACTTCACTGCGTAGAATCCTAACCGTAAATCATTACCTCAGCAACCACTAGTTACAGCAGGTAATCTCTAGCTCTTGTTGATGTATATGTTCCGCGGACGAGAGAAAAGAAGCTTGATTTTCTAAGGAAGCCCGGAGAGCGGGCTATTTATGCTACGAAACAAGAATAAATATCCACGGTAGAAAAGAACCTCAAGAAAATAAAAGAAGACTAAAGAAAAATCTAATGCTCATAGAGTTACATCTATGATTGACGAATTGAGCCTAAACTCTGACGGCATTAAAGTGAAACTAGTATGAACTAGGAAGTACTGTCGTACTCAAGAAGACAGAGAGTACATATCCGAAAGTAGAATTTCAACAGTGCGCAGCTTAGAAATCGAGGAAGTAGAGGGAAGAAAACTACCTCTGTACGGCGGATAAAACTAAGTCCAACAGCTCTCTCGAGTGATTCGGCGTGATGGGGAACTAGTTGCCCCCCAAAAAGGAAATGAAACGAGCACAGTACGGTACCAAATTGAAGCTTAGAGAATATTTTTTGGTATTTTCAGTTTGGGTCTGGTTTGGGAGCGGATTCATTCCACCCCTTCTTCGACCACCCAACACCCAAGTTACGCGCGATAAAGCTAAGTCGTGAGCGAGGAGAACAGGAATTTGTAGGATGTAGCCAAACAAATCCCACCACACCTTAACTGCGAACCTTATTTCTGAGAGAGCCTTAGTGGCCCAATGGACACGGCATAGCTTAGGGTCAACCACACAATGTGTACTAAGTTAATTCCTAGATTTAGAACTTTGATATCTTCTTTTTCTTCGTGGATATTTCGCATTTACTAGCATTTGCCAGCGCCTCCCTGGTGTCTAATGAGAAATATCATTACGAGTAGATAGGTAATCTAACGACATTCCCTAAATTCATAAACCCATTTTAGAGTTACTCCAACATAGTATTCAACACCTACAATATTATCAGCACTAGAGGCGTCATTTCCAAGGCTCTTGTTTTAACCCCTTCATATCCTTTGTCTGTTCTAGCATCACCGAACACACATTTCTCCAAACCAAATCACGACTTTACGCTTTCATTACCTGCCACGCATGGTCCTCTCCTACAGGAAAACATGCATAGCTAGCGAAAATCTAGAACTAGCTGTTGGTGAGGGGTTCATCGACTAAATTCTGGTTTTATGGTTTTGTAATATTTCAATGTTGTATCGGAGATGCACCCATTGTTGTCCCAGAAATATTCCCCCCAGGGAAAGCCAGCTCAAAATCTCATACATATATAGAATCTAGATTCGCTAGCCCAAGCTACAAAAATGCCGGCCTCGCCATTTTGTTGATACCACCATTCGCCGGTATTAGAAGGATATCTAGTAAGTTAGGGTTATGGCTGTAGTTCAACGAGTTGGGCCTCTGTATATAGCAGAACTAGTATTGGAGTATGATAGGCTATAAAGAGGACCACTGGGAACCGCTTGATGTCAGAAGGATCACACGAAGGGGAAAAACTAGCGCTTACGAACTCAAGGCAGGTGTTTCTAGCTTTCCGTCTATTCCTGACTAATTGCTTGTAATGGGTCGTGCTTTGCTATACACTTCTACCCACGAAATACAATGCAAATATTGGCTTGACCAATAACTTAACGGGGATGAAGAATAGGAAACATGAAAATAGGATCAAGTCTAACCGGAAGTCTAAGGGGGAAACAGGCGAAAGAAAATATAGTAAAAGTAGATAAAGTCTAAATAGCTAGAAGAAACTACAAAGCGCACTAATCACAGCCTATTTACACCTAAACTGGCAGAGGTCTTGGCTGCACCGGCCGTGGTAAGTACTTAAGTTATGGAATAAGAATATATCTAATAAAGGGGTATGAAGGATGTGAAGGGACTAAAGTGAAAAACCAGATGAGAAAGGCGGTGATAAAACACCGGTCGTCAGCAGCAAATAAGGGGATTGGTCAGGTGTCGGTGGGATGACTCTTAATTTTCCTTCGACAGCAGCAGAGCTTTAGGGGCCAGATGGAAAGAGGTTGAGGCCGCCTGGGTGATTGCGCTGCGAGGCCTGTATCTTCGGGCTTGGAAATAGATTCCCCGAGTCCCAATAACCTCGGCTGTTCATGGTGGGAGGCAGGCAGGGGTGCAGGTTGACCACTAAAATCTAGTATGTTGGAATTTGTATCATGAGACCTGAATTGCAGCTCCATCACAGATTCGTCCGGAGGTAGAGCGGAGGGCGGGGTCCTCGCAACTCCACCATTTTCTTCAGAGAGAGCTAATGATTGAGGGGTTTGGTTGATGTTATCCGGCATAGGGGTGCGGACATCTTGCCGTTCCGTAATCATCTTTACTATCGCCTTATGCCCGTTCTCCGTTGCCCACGAAAGTGGCGTCCGGCCATATTTGGTGTCTGTCTGGTCAGGATTGACATCCTCTCTTCCCAAAAGGATCTTTACTATTCCCGCATTCCCCTTCTCAGCCGCCCACGAGAGTGGTGTCCGGCCATAGTTGGTGTCTGGTTGATCGGGATTGACGCCCTCTAGTTTTAAAAGCATATTTACTATTCCCTCATGCCCCTTCTCAGCCGCCCACGAGAGTGGTGTTCGGCCATAGTTGGTGTCTGGTTGATCGGGATTGACCTTCTTGCGTTCTAGAAGCATCGTGACTACCCCCTCATGCCCGTTCTCAGCGGCCCACGAGAGTGGTGTCCGTCCATGTTTGGTATCTAGCTGATCGGGACTAACGCCCCCACGTTCCAAAAGCATCTTTACTATTCCCGCATGCCCCTTCTCAGCTGCCCACGAGAGTGGTGTCCGGCCATAGTCGGTGTCTGGTTGATCGGGATTGACTTCCTCGCGTTCTAGAAACATCGTAACCACCCCCTCATTCCCGTTCTGAGCTGCCCACGAGAGTGGTGTCCGACCAGATTTGGTGTCTGGCTGATCGGGATTGACGTCCTCATGTTCTAAGAGTATCATGACTATTCCTTCATGCCCGTTCTTAGCCGCCCACGAGAGTGGCGTGCGGCCATAAAAAGTGTCTGCCAGGTCGGGATTGACGTCCTCTCGTTCTAAAAACATATTGACTACCCCCTCACGCCCGTTCTGAGCAGCCCGTGAGAGTGGTGTGTGGCCATAGAAGGTATCTGGCTGGTGGGGATTGACGTCCCCTCGTTCGAAAAGGATATTGACTACTCCCTCATGCCCATTCTCAGCCGCCCACGAGAGTGGTGTCTGGCCATAAAGGGTGTCTGCCTGATCGGGACTGACGTCCTCTCGCGCCAAAAGCATTTCGACTACCCCTTCACGCCCGTTCTGGGCCGCCCTCGACAGTGGTGTCCGGCCATATTTGGTGTCTGGCTGGTCGGGATTGACGTCCTGTCGTTCCAAAAGCATCTTGATGACCCCCTCATGCCCGTTCTCAGACGCCCACGAGAGTGGTGTCCGGCCATCGTTGGGGTCTGCCTGGTCGGGATTGACGTTCTCTCTTCCCAAAAGGATCTTTACTATTCCCTCATGCCCATTCTTGGCCGCCCACGAGAGTGGTGTCCGGCCATAGTTGGTGTCCGGTTGATCGGGATTGACCTCCTTGCGTTCCAGAAACATCGTGACTACCCCCTCATGCCCGTTCTCAGCGGCCCACGAGAGTGGTGTCCGGCCATGCTTGGTGTCTGGCTGATCGGGATTAACGTCCCCTTGTTCTAAAAGCATCTTTACTATTCCCTCGTGTCCGTTCTTAGCCGCCTGCGAGAGTGGTGTCTGACCATAAAAGGTGTCTAGCTGGCCGGGATTGACGTCCTCTTGTTCCAAAAGCATCTTGACGACCCCCTCATGCCCGTTCTGAGCCGCCCATGAGAGTGGTGCCCGGCCATAAAAGATGTCCGGCTGATTGGGATTGACGTCCTCTCGTTCCAAAAGCATCTTTACTATTCCGACACGCCCATTTTTAGCCGCCCACAAGAGTGGTGTCAGGCCATATCCGGTGTCCGGATGGTCGGGATTGACGTGCTCTTGTTTCAGAAACATCGTGACCACCCCCTCATGCCCGTTCTCAGCCGCCCACGAGAGCGGTGTCCGGCCGTGTTTGGTGTCTGGCTGATCGGGATTCACGCCATCTCGTTCCAAAAGCATATTTACTATTCTCTCATGCCCGTTCTTAGACGCCCACAAGAGTGGTGTCCGGCCATAGTCGGCGTCTAGATGATCGGGATTGACGTGCTCTTGTTCTAGAAACATCGTGACCACCCCCTCATGCCCGTTCTCAGCCGCCCACGAGAGTGGTGTCCGGCCATGTTTGGTATCTGGCTGATCGGGGTTAACGTCCTCTCGTTCTAAAAGCATCTCTACTATTCCGACATGCCCATTCTTAGCCGCCCGGGAGAGTGGTGCCCGGCCACAAAGGGTGTCTGCCTGATCGGGATTGACGTCTTTTCTTTCCAAAAGCATCTTTACTATTCCCGCATGCCCCTTCTCAGCCGCCCACGAGAGTGGTGTCCGGCCATAAAAGATGTCTGCCTGGTCGGGATTGATGTCCTTTCGTTCCAAAAGCATCTTTACTATTCCGACATGCCCATTCACAGCCGCCCACAAGAGTGGTGTCAGGCCATATCCGGTGTCTGGCTGGTTGGGATTGACGTCCTCCCGTTCTAAAAGGATCTTTACTATTCCTTCATGCTCGTTCTCCGCTGCCCAGGAGAGTGGTGTCTGGCTATAAAAGATGTTTGCCTGACTGGGATTGACTTCCTCTCGTTCCAAAAGCATCTTTACAATTCCCTCATGCCCATTCTCAGCCGCCCACCGCAGTGGTGTCCGGCCATATTTGGTACCTGCCTGATCGGGATTGACGTCCTCTCGTTCTAAAAGCTTCTTTACCACCTCACCATGCCCTCTTCTAGCTGCCCACGTGAGAGCCGTCATCCCCATGCAATCGCCCGCATTAACATCCCATTCCTTCATCTCCAGTACAGCAGAAAATATCCCCCTGATCCCGAGAAATGCCGCAGCGTGGAGTCCTGTGAATCCCGTAGGTTCCCCCATCCCATAAAAGTACGGCCCCCCGCCGAGATCTCGACTATAGTGTAGTAAGAGCTGTTGAGAAGATATATGCTCGTCAAATCTATCGAGAAGCTTCAGTGCGAGCATTTTGATATTTTCTGTCATCCCCCTTCCTGTATGCCTCCCCCAGTAGACAGAAGCATATTCTAGAAGGGGAGTTGTTCTAGGGGCCGAGGAAAGGGTTGGCGAAAGGTCCCTGATACGTCCGAAATTGAGGTATGTCAAGCAAACCTCGGCAATTGTTGAGTGAGGACTAGGGAATAGGGTCGGATCACGAGAAAGGTGTTCCTGAAGAGTAAAGTGTATCAATCGGACTGTGGACGAAGACGTCTCGATAGTGACAAGGCCTAGACAAGATGACACGAGCGTCCGTAATGCAGGAACGTTTTCCTGATCCAGATGTGCAGATCCTATCTCCACTCCCAAGGCATGGCAGAGTTCCTCAACCCGTAACGGCTGTTCCGAATACAACACCCACATCAGGACCTTCAGCCCGAGAACTGACTTATACCCCTCCTGCTCTTTCAGTCGTGTTAGAGTTGCTGTATAGGCACCGCTCAATCCGGTTCCAAGTGTCATATGTTCCAGCTTCTTTCTTCTCCCACGAATTGTCACCTCTCCTAGGATGGCGTCGATGTTGAGCGAAACAAGGAGGAATCTAACCGCAATGGTTGGTAAGTATAGAACCATGGACAGAGTGGAAATGCGAAATGGTCCTACCCACATATCAGATATCTTTTCCAGGATAACTCTCACAATATCCGCTCGTAGATCATTGGTCATCGCTTTCGGCTCAGCATCCCTGCTTAGCCTCATCTCCACATAATTCCGGATGTCATCCGTGCTAGGGCTGATGGGTATTACAACTGCCTTGGTGAAATATCTTTGAATATCTTCGCCAACATGGGGCCTCCCGGTGAGGAATACTCTCGTCCTAGGGGACTCCCGAACAATATCTCTCAGACATTCGAGAAGTTCTGGAAGGCACTTCGGTAAAAATTCATCCAATGCATCAATACAAATGAAAACCCTGGAAAGCGAGGCAATAGTAGCCCTCAACACTCTAATTATATCCGCAAGTCGTAGCCCTCTACCGCCAAGCTCCTTTCTCGCTTCTTGGAACTCTTCGCGCAGGTAATTCGGGATGCCTCCTCTGCCAACCAGCTGCTTCAGAATCGCGCCCATGATGTTGGCGGTGGTCTGATCTTGCTGGGAAAGGAAGTCGCAGTACAAGGCTGCGACGGCGATATTTTTCTTCTTTGCCTCATCGCACAGGCTGTCGATCACTAAGGAACTAGTATTTCTAGCCGTCAGTGGTATTCGATTCTTTCAATTAATCCCGCCTCTTACCTTAGATATGTTTTGCCCACTCCCGGATTCCCGGTGCAAAACAAGACAACCTTATCGTCTCCATCCTCACTACCCCTCCACTCCCGAAACTCGTTGGTTTCCAAGAACCAATCCCCTACGCCGTCATACCGGTCGGTGCGCACCCCTTGGTGTCTAGTATTTGGCTCCAATGGGGAGAGCCATCTCATAATCTGTTCATCATCGTCGGACTTATAGATATTGTTGAAGCTACCTATTATGTTGCCGGTGTTGGCATTACCGTCGCCGATGCTGACTGAAGGTGAAATTTGGGCCATGATATTCTATCCAAAGTGTTGGTTGAATCTAGAAATTGTGGAATGATTGGTGGGGGGGGGCACTGGGGTTTACGAACATTCCGTGACTGGCGCTGAGGGAAGCGGGGCGATGTGGCTTGTTGTGGCATAATCCTGATCCAATCATTTCCTCCCTGCGGGGGTGCATGACTAATACCGGATATGCCCCACAGAAACTTCTGCCAAGTGGCTGTAAGAACCTTGGTTGAAATTTCGTCATGGCCCTCTCCGTCCTCTTCCTAATCATCTCCTTCAGTACTGGAAGAGTCTCCCATATATACAGGTTCCAATGCGGGCTTAAGGGCCCGGGGGATGGTTAAACAGTAAGATTGGAGTTACCCATGGAATCCTTTATGTTTGAGGGTATTTTGCCGCCGTCGGGTGATTCCAATTCGAAGCACGGAATAGGGCCTCAAAAGGTAGGATGAGAATACTATGCAAGTGTTCTCAGCTTTCCTTTTTGACTTAGAGATAGGTTACTGCAATAGGCTGTCCTAAATACTTAGGGGCTGTTTGGCACACCGTGATTTGAGATAGCTGTGATCTGAGATCATGATTTCCAAATTTCAATTTTCCAAGTCACAATTTGGGACTAATGCTATCAGAAACCCTCAAGAGTCACTAGCATTTACTAACAAAATACTTAGGGGCATGAAGCAAAATTATTATAGCCCTAAATATTCACACACATGTCATACTATGATATCATATCATACGAAATTTTCTCAAATCATGATTTGAAATTGCTGCCTAGTCAAATACCATGAATATTTCAAGTGATGATTTGAGATAACTAACAGCTCAAATTGCAGCGTGCCACACAGCCGCTTAATTGTTTCATTTGACTTTTTTCAAGTTCCTGCATAATCCTAAGACTTATATCCTAATCTCTGACTATTAAACTTCACAATTTTCCAAACCCCAATCTTCTAGGCACCCACTTTACACACTGACACAAGTGATAAATTGTGATTTTGGAACCTTAAGAGAATAGCTTGATATATATTCTCCTGATTCTCAATAATGGATGAGTCTATAGCTGTGCCCTGGTTGAATACGACATTATAAGATACAAAATTGTGTTAGTGGTTGGAAGTTTTGATAGTTTTCCAAGTTGTAGTACGATACTAACCCATTACTAGGGGGTGACTCGTTACTAGGTACAATACATTATATTATATCAGTTGAAATATCACCTTTCAAATCACATTTCCGAGCTCTCTAACAGAGCTGCTATGGCTTCTGGCACCACCTGTTTAAATGCTGGTTGTATAATACACTTAAGGAAATTTCAAAAAGAAGATTTGACACTTACTCAACAACTGGAATAGGCCTTTTGTTACCCCCCCAGCGTTCCCAAGCATCCAGTCCGTCCGTCTTTTGATTGGGGCGGGACGGATGCCCTCCTGTAGTCCGTCCTAACTTCTGCCTTGGAAGGACGGCAGGACCCTAGAGGTGTCTCACTGTGAAATACAGGTGACGGCCGTGCCCTACAACTAATGGCCGGGCCAAACAGATGACCGTCGGGTCCTGCAAATGGCCGCCGGGCTCCATGAATGACTTCTGGGCCCTCCAGGCGATGGACGGGCCCTACCGGAATGTCCCATTTGGGCTAAGATTGCAGAGCCCGGCGGCCAACTCTTAGGACGGCCGTTTTTACGAAAGACGGATGCCCTGCTCGGCGTCCTTACCCACCATGCCCGGGACGGTTGGGAACACTGGTTCCACCCCATCCGAGCAAGGCGGAAGCTGGCCTCACGAGTGATACTGCATGATGGCAGGGAAATATTCCAATTCTTCTGCAGTCCCAAAGTCCCCGTCAAATCCTAAACCTTCTTAATCTCTTAACAGCGAAGCACCTCAACTCGTTCCTGGCAACCATGGATTAATCACTAAGCACCGGTACTTGCTTAATAAGTTTTAAACGAAAACCAAAAACACCTGCATTCGCAAGAAAAATCACACTTTCCTAACTCCCCCTTCATATTGTTCGAAAATCTCAGCATAGAGGAATTTGAAGCCGAGGTGGGATAGAATTAGTTGATCATCTAGCACGTGTGATGCTTGCATGGAGGTTAGCGATTTTTAGGGCAAACGAGGGCCTTTCGACTTGTGATGCACTTTCGGTCAATGTCTTTAGACAATGTGGGAGAAGTAACCACGGAGAACAGCCAGCCAGGCTATGTGGACCACGATCCGCATACGGCCCTGGAGCGCTTGGAATTTTCTAACCTTTCCCTCCCCCAAGCACCATGATTTTGGCTACTGAAAGGATACCAGGTGCCAACATAAAATTAAGAGTTACTGTTGCTTCAATCGACAGTATTTTGTAACCTCGTCGTCATGGCATCTCCTTTCTTCTTTTGACATCCGTTTTCGATTAAGGTTCACTTTGTACAGCATTCCTAGCGTATAGTAGAGGTAGAAGTATTCATACTAACCAGACTTATGGGATTTCCAGGGACTCGAGAACCCGGCGTGTTCGTGCTTGCACTGTTGGACGGATGTGCTTGGGTTTGCTACGGAAGAGTGGGGGATTGTTCAGGAGACATGCAGACGGAACAGATACGGGAGAATGTTGAACAATAAATCCTACCCGCTATGTTTTTTCTTTGTTATCACGGGAGTGTACTGAGGAATAAGGGCATGCAAGAGATATAGAGAGAGTTGTGGTGATTCACAGAAGGATCATGATATGGTATTTGTGTTTTACCTGTCTTTACCGTTAGCTTGATTTTAGCTAGCGTGAAGTTGAGAGTGAGAGCGAGCCAATAAACGAAGTGCAAGCGTTGATACTTACCTTCCATATCCTTCCTCCAAAGTGTCTAAGTTCCACGTGATTTATCCTAGTCTATAGTCTACTTCCGTACGACCCTCATTTCCTACTTTGAGACGCACTACCTTTCGGATAAAGCATAGCTGCCTTAATCTAGGGGAAATGTATGAGGCCGACTCTCTTGTGTCGACGCCCTGGTTGGCATGACATTACCTCCGATATTTGCCTTTCCCGAACCCACATGGGCCAGAGAAGTTCACAATCGCCCAGATCCAGAATTCATGGCACTCCAAGTTTGGACCTGACTGATATGCAGAAAGGTCAACGGGATGAACTCTCTATGGTACTAACACTATACCCCCACCTTGTGTCTAATTCGGTCAGTGGAGACCTATTATTCCCTACTCGACCATCAAAAAACTTGTCACCCAAGCTCTCTAATCCCTAACTTAAGGTGTAAGTGAAGGGAGAATATTTCCCGCCAAATTATACCAAAATTATCTAGACAAGCACGATTTCACTTCATATCTCTACTCATATCGATATGAAAAGGCTTAGCCCCTGGAGGACACCGGATACATTCTTCGAAATAGAAATTCTTTCCTTTTTCGTTGTCTCTGCCTACTTGCTTGTGGCTTCCAAGCTGGACCAATCACCATAACCTACCGGTAGCAGACCGGGAGGCGGCCTCAATGGTGAGAAAACCTATTAGAAGGGAGATTAAGAAGGTGGAAACCCGGAAATCTCACCTAGCCACTCCACAACCGAAACCTCCAGAATAGCAAACTTGCCCAATGCGAAAGTATATCAGTCTCGCCCCCCTCTCTTCCAACCAAATCTAGTGGTTCGATCTTTCCGAGAAAATCTGCAGCGAGGGATTCAACGGATGTTCACATACACCGTAATCACTTGTTTGGGAGCCAGATATACTCCCCCTGAAACATTGAGAGAGATGGTGCCAAGGGCAGAAGGATGAAACGGATAGCACAAACAAGAAATACAACATACAATGCCACAGACGAGAACCCCGCCCCATTGAGAAATCAAGAAAACACCTTGGTGGACCCATCGGAACGTGAGACCTTGAGCTAGGGATATATCTCATTCAGCACCGAAGGTCACCGGAGGTAAAATCCTCAACCGGCATAGACTAATCTCCCAGAAGGCTAACCCAGATACATGGATATAAAGCTCTATTGAGCTATAGACCATATAGCTCTCCATCTTTATGCCGTAGGACATCAAGTCTCAACGCCTAGTTATTACTCTTTTTTCCACCCACATTGTCCGAGGTTCCACGAAGCAGGCGGGCTTGTGCTTTCTAGCCAGATCTCCAATCGGGAATGTCGGGTTGTAAATGCTTGTCTAAATTTGGTGGCCGTCATTCATAGATTCGAGCCTAGGACTCTTTTTCTTCCACAAGAGTTTTTCCCATAAAGTAGTCCTACGAAAGTGTATCGTAAGCCTCACTGGTGAGAGGGGATTCGGAAGTCCCGGGGGAAAGATCCTTGACACTCAAATGCCAAATGTAAATAAACTTGATATGGCTTAAGTTATGCTCCCACGCGGTTTGCTGCCAGTATGCTCCGGTCATATCATTCTAATGTATCCTAAACGCGATCATCTGACACACTCCGATGATTTTCCCGCGCTGGTTTACATTAGCCATCATGTGCAATCACTCGCTATACTAACGGTAGTCCGCCATGGCAGAACGGAAAAAAGGGCAGTAGGTAAACCTAAAATCCACCAAAGCCCGGAGCCCTCCATCCACACACACAGGCCCAGACAAAGACTAGGGGGGTGTTTCGCACGCCATCATTTGAGATAGCCGTGATTGGAAATCACGATTTCCAAGTTATGATCTGAGATTACGATTAGCGAGCAGCCTCCTTCTAAGCTTGACTGCGGCCTTCAATTTTTTAAACCACAGCCTGGGGCCGAGACCTCGAGACCCTCTCTCGCATTTACTAACAAAACACTACAAATCAAAAATATCGCAACCCAAATATTCACAAGCGCAACACTATAAAAATTTCCTCGTTGAAGGAGGAAAAAGAAGAGAAAAAAAAGAACTCCTTCTTTAGTAAGAAGACTACCCAGAAAGTCATAGCATCTAGCGCCAAGTCACGCTACAGGCATTGGAACGCGAAATCATAGGGATGTTTGGCACCCCGCGATTTGAGCCGCTTACCCGCTATCCCGAGTCATGATTTGAAAAATGCACGGTGATTGTGCCGGTAGCGTTACTAAACTCTCCTAAAGATGCCTTACAACAGATGTCCCTCACTTCAGATTCCAACCATAAATCACTAGATCTATCCCATGCAAAAGTTCAGAAGAAGAAAGTAAAGAGAAAGGGAGAAAGAAGAAAAAAATCCGATGCCGTATTGCGCTGTACTTCAGCTATAAGTACCACATCGTATAACTATTTAATTATTCTTGTCTCTGTGGTATGATAGGTTATTAAAAATTTTAAATAAATCTCCGAATCGTTGCCCTTGAAAAACCCTCCGGGGAAGAAAAAAAAAATTTTCTTCTCTTCTCCTGCACTCTGCCCCACGATCACACCACCCATGATATCGTACGTATATAGTACCACGTGTGCCACGGGGTGACCGATGCCGAGCACCGGCGATCCGTCGGGGCCCGACGGCCCCCCTCGCAAGAGCTGGTTCCCTGTCAAAAAATCGAACACGTTGTGTGTTGTGGTTCACGACATTCTTTCCACCTAGTCCCAGCGTTTTCTCCCTTGTTCACATACGTGTTTGGTTCTCGGGGTTTCAATTAACTTAAGCAGTGAAGGGGGGGCCTCCGAGAGGAACACCTATCCTAGCCACGCTAGCAATTCCAAGGGCCCGGTTACTGGGCTCCCCAGTTATGGCGATTTTCGCCCTCGTATGATATCTTTATGGCATACGGAGGGCTTTCACTGCTGATCCTACAGTAGGTTACCACTCGGATCTCCGCACCCGGAGCACGAGGCAAGAGAAAGCATTGTCTGCGGTTGCACCTTAGTTAATAAAACAAAATCATGTTATTGCTTGACAATAGAGCGTGGGGCAGGAATGGTCGGTGAAAAGATCTGGTCCACATGCCATTAACACTCCACCCAAATGAAGCTCTGGCAGTGCCCAAGGATTAAAAACAGCGATTCCAACGATAAGGCGGCAAGGATGCCACCCCGCCAAATTCAGGGACTAAACCTAGTCCTCCGCCTAAGGCACCATGGCTCACTCGGGCGCATAGTGTATGATAGAATTCATAATAACATCGCAACGGTTATTAGCCCTTAGCCAGCCTAGCCTCGATATTACCGAAAACTCCTATTGCCTTTCTCGGGCAATTACTCGAGTGAGACAACTCGTCCCCAGCACATTCCATGTGTTCGCCGATCAGGTATTTGAGGAGAAGAAGGTGGCATAGCGTACTGCGGCGAGTCGGTCGCGCGGGCATTAATATTAGATTCGGATCGTTTTGCTTACAGTAAACATCAATAGCCTTAGCTTGGTCTGACAATTAGACTCCCCTTTAGCCCATTCTAGGTTTCGCATTCCAGCGCCCAACCTACGGGTAACTATGCGGCACCCGACCTGCCTACCACAATTCACCCCCCCTGGTTCAGCGCTGTCCTCGCTAAATTAAAGGTGCAGTTTGTAGGCACAGATCTTCCTGCTTACCAAAAGTCCTGCCTGGTATCCTTGCCCTTTGCCGTGTGTGTGTGTGTGTGTGTGTGTCGTGTGGGCGGTTTTGCGCGCAAGCAAAAAGCCTTGCCCACTGCCGGTACAGGTACTCGAGTACAGTCCCAATGTGTGAAGCTTTTTGGATTGCATAATATTGGGGTTCTGGCCAAGGAGATATAGATAATAATAAGGGAGATTTCGTTGGCGTAGCCCGGATAAAAGCGCCACTTAGCAAGAAATAATTTGCGGGTCTGGGGAATAATGCATTATGCAAAAAGAATGTTCAGGCAGGGCACCTGTCCCCCTCCCCCTCTCCCCCTCCCCAGGCTTTGAATGACCAGTATATACCGGTATTAGCAGTGCGGCGGTGGAATAGGTTTTCTCGGCGCTGAGGCAAGGGATCAACGGAGAACGGGCATACCGAGGTAAGCCAGATATTGGCTGTCTATTTTTATCCTCCAAAGATTCTGTGCTAACTTGGTACTGCGGCTCGTGATTGGCAGGAGGAATAAACGATTGTCGGTTGCAGGGATGGTTATTTGTTTTTTGTTTCACGGAAAATCCTTACTCCGCTCCAGTAAAACAGCCGAGAGATACCCCTCCACTAATCGGTCGGGGAGGGGGGTTATTAAAAGATCTAGATAAGAAAAAGAAAAAAGAAGAAGAGAAATTCAGGGACCTTACTACAATAAATCATCATGACATTGTTAAAGTTACTTTTTTGCTACCCCCTCTCGCCATCGCTCCGCAGTGAAGTGGGCAGTTGTCCTACCCCCCCCCTCCAAGCCACTGTGCGATAATCACCCGTCTCTTCGCTGACGGGTCTAGAAAAAAAACTATCTATTATACTATCGTACCGGTATCCCGAACCTCAGGTCACCTGTGCACCATCTCCAGAACGTCGTACCCATCTCAACCTATCATCCAAAGGCTACGATAGCAAGAACGGCGAATGTCACACACACACACACACAGCCCAAACCAAACCAAAAAAATTCCATCCGTTCTACCCAGCCCGGCAGATCCACCACCAACCCAACCTCTATAGCGTCGCACCGCCGCTGCCTTAACAATAGCCAAAAAAAAAAAGAGTACAAACGTAACCGTAGTGTATATAAGTATATATACTTGTACATGTCGTACATACATACCGAAAGCTGATTCGCTCATTTACTCCAGTGTAACCCTTTCATTCAAGTTCAAGACATTTTTCCATTTAAACCCCACCCGACAAATATATTCTTGGATCCGTTGAAAAAACCTACAGTACGGTAGGCCAAAAGTGCCCACTTTGAACGACAACAAGAAGAAAAAAAAGATGGGGGTCTTTCCTTCCCACTTCATTACTGTAGAGTTTTTTTTTTAATTTTGTTTCCCCCCCTCGAGAGAGGAGGTGGCGGGTGGTGGTGCCCTATCGCTACATTCACCCTGTTGCCTAGTGCCGGTAAACCGCTGCGATTGCCTTGCTCTGTGGTTCATAATTTGTAATAGTCTTGATCCCGAGAGAGAGGGAGAGGGAGAGAGGGAGAATGTATGATGCCGAGACAACGGATGTATGACTTCGCACCACAAGGTAAGAACCCTATCACTATTTCTTCCTTTCCCGTATATACTCGTACATGTATGATACCATAATAGCACACTCATGAGCCTCCTTTAGTGAAGACCGGTTTAGTGATATTATTGTTGGAAAGGGGGAGAGGGGTTCCTCCTTTTTGCCCTTTTTTCTCTCCTTCTTGTCATTCACAGTTCAACTCAACTATACCGGTCCCCCCCCCCCTGCTCCAAGGTACCGTATGTATGCCTGGTTTCCCTTCCCCTCTCAAGCCGTGCTATCATAACCCTCTCGAAGAAGCTCGGTAAGTGGTAGCCTTGAGGTTTCAGATAACACAATAAATGCCGATTATCCCGAGACATCGTCACGGAAAACATTCGGACGCTTGGAATGGTTGACGATGGCTTCCTAAGCCCTGCTACTAGGATAGAGCATCCATCCTCTCCTTTCACCCCCACATTCCCACAAAAAAAGAAAGAAAGAAAGAAAGAAAGAAAGAAAGCCGGTGGCCATGGTTTTTTTCTTTTTTACTATCGAAGCCCCCCTCATTCGGTGGTAGGTTTTTACCATAATAAAATTGATGATCACAGCCATTCCACAAAAAGATGCTTGGCGGTCATTCGGCTGCTTTCAGCGAATAAAATTTCAAGCCGCAATTGCAAATGAATAAATAAATAATCCCTGACTAACACACAAACACCTTGAAGCAAAAAAAGGACAAAGGGAACACGCCGCAAGATAGTGTACAAAATGGTATCATAGTAAGAAAAAGAGGAACAGAAAGCCCTACGTGTATAACTAGTTATGGAAAGAAAGAGGGGAATAATGGGGGATGCAAAGTTGAGAAGTGAGCACCGTAATTAGAGGAGAAGGAAGAAGGAAAAAAAGAAGAGAAGAAGAAAAGACAAGAAAAAACTCCCTAGCCAAAGACTCCAACAGCTCCGATTTTTACCCTACTACTGCTCAATAGGCAGTAGAGAGCGAAAAATGATAACAACAAGGAAATCCAAATAATTAGCGTCATTTCCCATCTAATCGTGTATTGCGCAATGCTTCGTAAACGTCCGCGTAAAAAAAAAGAAACCCCAAATCAAATAAAAACCAAACCAAAACTGCCCGCTCCATGAAAAAACCAGTCTTCCCCGCCCAGCGTGAATCGTAAACTGCTCGAACAAATCGAAACCCCCATAAGGTGATCCCACGAATTTCAGCCGATGCGCGAAAAAAGACGCTTTTCGGGTTCCGGATCTTCGGTTCGTCAATGCCCTCCTCGAGCTCTCTCTCCTCTCTTGATATCGCATTCAGGATCTCCACATCCGTTTCCATCCCCGGAAACTACCATTCCTCCTCGTCCATGTTTGATTTGCCTCCCAAATTCTAACCCGGGAATATTCCGTTGCGAGGACCCTTCCCAGCGGGATCGCCGGATGACTTATCGAATTAGATGTAGATTTACCGCCTGTGGGTGTGGTGGTAGTGGCCGAATTCTCCCATACCAAAGTTTGAAGCGGGGCCAGTGGCCCAATTGGCGCCCGAATGGTTGGGGCAGGTATGACCAACGAGCACAGTCTTGTCCTGGACGGCGTGACCGCGGCGACCATATGCGGAGCACTGATCGATACCGTGAGTGTAGTAGATGCACTTGCACACAGCGTAGCGTTCGACAACTCTCATGCACATCTTGAAGGGTGTTTAAAAAGGTGGTTGAGGTTTAAAAAAGATAAAAATTGAGTTGAAATAGGTAAAAGGATCACCGAGTATGAGCGATTGCAATTGGATAGTCGCTCGGAGTATCTCTAGATGTATGTGATTTTTGAGGGAAAAGAGGATTAGGAATCAGAGAGTGGAAAAGTAGAAGTAGGAATTGTATAGTGTAGCAACGAATGAATGAATCGAATGTATCTGAAGGTATAGAAGTTAAATGCTTGTCGAATGGAGCGAATGTATATTGGTGTGCGGCGAAGTATGAAGCAAACATGATGGCGGCGAACCCCCGGGTATTATATATACACCAAAGAGCCACTTCAAGAGCTCGGCACAGCAGGGAGATCGGTCTTGGAATGTGGAACGTGCACCGAATGATCCGAATAGAATGCACCTGCGAGATCCCCAACAGGTTGCGGTGCTAGGTCCCGAGCTCGCACAGCCCACCTCACAAAAGATCGCAATGTAGTCATCGCAAGCTCTAGACAGCAGTCATCGGTTTCCCAGGGCTAGTTTGGTTGTGTAGGGAGGTAGGGAGACCAGGCCAGAGTGACAGAGTGAGAAGGAGGGGGGAAGAGAAAGGCCCACTGCACTCACGTTGTGCCCTGGTGGTCTCTATGTCAACTCGCAAAGAAGCGGGCATGCAAGAAGTGTACAGTAGAGCGCGAAAAGTGATTGGATGGTAGGCTGCAAGGAAGAAAGCCGATGGGGGGTTTTCCACAGTGCTAGCAGTCGCCAATGGTTGGCTGGAGCATGGTAATGCTCAGCTGTTCTTACGATCAGCTAGGGTGGTCTCAGCTCCCCGTGCGAAAAGGAATGCCAGCGGTCTGGGTCAGACTAGGCTGGGAAGCACCCGCGAACCAGGATGAAAACTGCTCCATGCTTCTTTCTCGCGTGGAAACCGATCTCATCTCTTCTGCAAGGTACCAGGAAAAGTGCCCAAGTAACTTGTTTCCCAGGCCAGAAGCGGTTTCGTTGCAAGGGTGAAGTTGGTGGGTTGGGGTGGGGGGGGGGGGGAGGTTGAACTCAGCTTGAAGCTCCGTGGGCTTGGACCAGAAATTGTCTAGCGTTGTTTGCAATTTTAGGTGAGGCGAATTTCCCAAGGCTTCCCACATTACGGGCGCCATGCGCCGGCACTAGCCCATTATTCTCCATAAGCAGTAGGATAAACCAGCATAATGCCCATAACAACCTGCTTTAAGCAATAATCTTCGGGTTTAACTTATAGCTTTCGCCGCCATTTTCCTTGCATTGTACTGTACGAGTAAGTGTGCGACAAAGGACAATGCCCCATCGGGGTAATTAATATCCCAACGGGCCACTTCTCCCTGAACAATTTCGGCCCCTTCGCTCTGGATGGGAGAAAAGAAGGCCGGCATGGCCTTGATAGCCTATGGTACCGGTATCATACTTGTAACTGTCGCGAGCTTCAGAAGCTGCCGCAACCTTCGGGAACAGCTTTTTTCCGAGTTGATTTAATCCGGTTTCTCACTCGCTCGGCCCTGCTGTCGCAGTCAGATTAGATCATGTCGACATGGACCGTTGTCGCCGGTGAAAAAGGACGTCGCGACCGTCTGAGCCCTAACCCACCCTCCTCACACCATCAAAGTTTTTGATCAAACCCCCCCCATTGGCCTGTTTACAGTACTCGAGTACAATAGTCTCGCATTTCAGCGAAGTACCCGATACACTTGGAAGCACCGCTAAATGCTATCACCGGTAGTTGTGCCGCGGCTTCTTCTGAAACTTACCATCGACAAAGCTTGCTCAGCGAAAGCTCTGATGGTCGTCAGAATCAAGACATATTCTTACTATCTTGATGCTCACTGTTCCGATATCACGCTGAACCACCGCCTCATAACCTGCTAGAGGCTAGTGCCCAAATGGAGATCACGACACTTTCCCTGGCCAGGTCCCGCGATTGCTGAGTGTTTTCTCGCTGCGTCTGTAAGCCGCAGATCATGTAGCCGCTCACTTGTTGCAAAATTCCTTCTTTTTCCTCTCCCCCACATCCCAGCCCTACCACTCACTGCGACTTGAGCATCATGCAACCCTGCAGATGCACAGCCGGCCACCCTGAAAAGTCCAATACCAGTATGCAGGTACCAATGGCAGAACGTACCAGCACACTACGTAGGACACAGGCCACATTACCAATAGCAATAATAGCGAAAATAAAATAGGTAAACAAAAAACAATAGCATTCCTTAGCGCTAGAGCTTGTGGCCATCGCAGGAGGGAGGATTCTCGTGTAAATTTCCAAGCCTCTCCTAAGAAAAGGCCTACTTTGCCTTGGGGGGAGGGGTTGTGGGATTCGGCTCCGGCACGGAGCGAGAGCGAGAAAATGAGAGTCATTGGCAAACCTGCTCTCAAGCTGGAGCTAGAAGTGCTGCCAGAGGCTTGATGAGATATCATACCCTGAACTGCCCGAAAGCATCTCTAGCACGTGACGTGACTTGAACAATTTGGGGGTTTCACCCAAACCCCTGGAAATCTCTTACTGATACGTGGTACCGGTACCGTATCATACTCGTACTACGGTAGCCGGATCTACTCGTAATTACCCCGGCGATCGGCACCACCACATCCACCTTTTCTCGCAACATCTACGCCATGCCGAGAAAGCTAGGTCCACTACATTCTTTGTTTAGTTTCGAGGGGCCAACTTTAAGCTTTCGGCCCCGAAAGACTCATAGTAGCCTTAGGTAGGAAATACGCACAATAGACCCGTGTAATAGCCCGATATAGCCGCCACCTATTCTATGGCCGGAATCTATGCGTCCCAATTTCTCATCAGTTGACACAACGAGTGAGTTTGCCTTGCAGCTTCCATGACATCGGCCGACCGCCATCCGGCTCTGCCGAATGCATCTCCTTACAGATAAGGTGGAGATTGTGCCCTAAAAATTAATGATGGTCGTTGAGGTTATTTCTAGCGAAGCTTGGTTACTAAAATACCCTGATGACACGGGGTCATCGATCTTGTTGATCACATTCTAAGGCTACTCTCAATGCTTTACCGTACTCGAGCGGCGGTGGAGCCGATCCCAACGACATACGGTACTTCATGTCAAGCACGCTCTAGGAGTACCCATCGTACCTAAATTCATACCACCCTGGCATGGTTGCTCTCGTATGAAATTTCACCCCAGAAAGGCATTGGTAATTGAAGGAATAGCTCAAATGCAACGAAAGTGGGTAGAATCTTAAGATAGCTTGCCCCCCGCCCTGGCGGCCGAATGGATAAGAGAGGTGATGAGTCTCATACTATTCCCTCGGCCTATCGGGATCTATTTCAGGCACAGATTCGCTTGACAAAAGTTTTACACTGATGCCTTCGCGCTCTTTTTTGAAGTTCAGTCATAGGGCACGCAAGTCTAGATATCTTTGCAGGGGCTCAACTCCCCGTGATCGAAATCGTAGACTCCTCAAAACCGGTTAATATGCAACCTATACAGTAGTGCTCCTAGCCCTATGAAACGCACGCACCACAATTCGCCTTAGAGTCGCTAATTTTCTACCCGCTTCCACCAAGAGCGGTGATGAATCGGGTACGAATAAGTTGGAGTGGGGACTTATCACCCCACGCCAACTTGAAGCAGATCCCAATTCCTACCATTCTCCGGAGCCCGTGCCTAATACACTCGTTCCACACGAGTACTCGGGTACCGGTAGGATACTCGTGCACAGTCTCCGCCTTTGGACCCACGAGGAAATTGGGCGGGTATAGACCCGGGATCAATTCCTTCTTTGCCCACCAAATGCCCAGGTTCGTCACCCGCCCGGTTTCCTCGTGGGTAGAGTTAAAACCGTGTGGTTGGTAGTACAGTGATATATCAGGTAGACAGGGCATGTCCATCTCTCGTAAATGTGTTTTCTCAACTTTCTCGCTCAAGGATTTTGGCCCGTCTGCCTTACGCGAACTCTCCTGGGAGCGCAGCGCAGCCTCGTATGACTGTTGCCAAGATATTCGCTTACTCCATATTTCAGTCGCTTACAGATCGCAGCCGCTGTCGTGCAACGGCTCTTTGGACAAGATCTCCAGATCAAACACTTCTTCCACTGGGCATTATCCTGCTAAGACATTCTGCGACAACCTATCTCCAGAGCATTAGGGACTCTGCGGTTTCGTATTCAGAGTCAAATCCTAGCAATCTAGCTAGCATAGAACCACATTTGCCTGACACCTAGAGTCTTTTTTTGCAAAATCTCTATTAGCTCCGCCGTTTATGCAACCCAATTGCCCATCGGCCGCTCACCAGCTACCCAATCAGGGAGAACCCGAAACCAAATTACGAGTAGCTAATGTGGCCCTTTGGTTGTATCATACCCGGCGATGAAACCCTTGATAAAAGTGCAACATGTCCTTCCTATCGCTCAAAACCGCCACTGCCTCAATCAGAATGAGATCACTACTCCACTGCTCCACTACTGCCGATATTGTTGGGAAACAGGGAAACAATTACACTTCTTGTAAAAAGAATGTCACTATATTCTCACTAAGCGTGACTCTGAATTGAGGCTCAGCTGCCGGAGCCGCTGATGCAACGATCTGACGTCAAAACCGCAGAAGCCCGCTTCAAAACCGGAGTATTGCAAAGTAGTGAAATCTGTATCGGGACAAACTAATCTCGGCATCCGAGAGAGAAATAATCCCATGCCACCAAGAGCGCAGATGGGAATGAATCTTGATTTTCGGGTGTTTCGTTGGATATCAACGCCAGATGCTTTTTTTGTCTTGGCAGGCGTTGGACCTTGCCACGCTTGCACTTCCTTGGTGCTACTAGACTTCCTAGATGGGGTACAAGTATGGCGGAAGTCTGATAGTACTACGAAGCAAACAATCCTCGACGGTGGGCCCGGCTCCGCTGCATTGTCAATCAGCTGAACATGTGCCTTCAACCACATCAAACTACCGGTGTTGGGTCACCACTTTCATTCTCGACACCTAGAACTTTTGGTGTCCACGGATCAGGACTTCCCACACCAGTCATGGGCAAAGGGACCAGGAGTCAACGCTCTTTGAGTCCTTCTCCACCTGTCATACCCCACCGATATTCGCCTCAGGCTCTGCGTGCTTTTCGCTGACAGGACACGATGGATGGAAAGTTTTGTCTGGAAAGACCGACATACCGAAACGGTCCCGGACTTCGTCAAGGACTAAGTAGCCTCGGATCAACACATGTTACCCAGCCCAAGTGGTGTCTCACTGGGGTTTGTTGTACAAGTACCATCATAAGTGGCTTAGCGTGCAAGGCGGTATACGATACTGAAGAATGTCCTCAACATCAGCAGACCCGCTTTTGCGATTTGAGAGATGCTATTGGAGGGTATAATATTATAATGCTAAATATATGATCCCGGCGGGCCTTATCGCCAGGATACAAAATATCCTACTCTCGGCTACTGCATCCTACAGGATCGTCAGGTACGAGTACTACATCTCTGTCATCACAGCTTCTCGTCGTGGATTGGAGAGCTCAAATGCATTCTTAAATTAGTTTTGGGCTTGGCTGTTGACTGCCAAGTTCTCTATCGGCTACTTTTTCCGAGTGATCTTGGGTGAATGCCCTGGTTGCTCTTAGTGTCTGCGAACCACTCGCAAAAAGACACGGAATCAAGACAGTCTCACCGATCCGATTCTAACAAACCACTTTTCTTCCCACTTCTCTTGGAAAATGTTCTGAAAACTAGAGTGGCCTGGTGTCAAGAGCTATGCCTATCCTTCGTTGGTCTAGGCAGACATATGGTGGATAATGCTAATAGATTGATATTTGCTTTAAAAATCCTTATTACTCCAGCTGGGCTTGAATTTACCTCAATCCCATGCTAGCAGGGTAGAGTATTTCTGTTCTTGCAGGTAGCGAATTCCTTAACTAAACATTACCATGGACTGTGAGTATGGGGACGCGCCACCGTAAAAACCCTCCTGAAACCCCCTCCCCTCGAGGAGAAGCTCCGAATACTGTGGGGGTGAAACTAGATTTAGATTTTTTGTTGTTGATGACCGCATGTTTATGGGTATAATAGCTATAGTTAGCATTAGCTAGGGTTGTGGAGGTAACTATTGTGGGGAGTGAAAGTTTTCATGGGACTGTTTTTCCTCCATCTACCTCGTTAGCACATAAGATGCCGAGGACATCCAAAGAAAGCATCATCGTCGATTAATTGACGGAACATCATTGGCTGATTAGCGACGACATTCTCCTGTGTGAGAAGGCCGACGGCCCAAAACAATTTACGACGAGAATTAATTCATTTTTTTTCTTTCTTCTCTTGTTCTCCCCCTCTTGTACGATCTTTGTGAAGTTCTACGAACTCGGCTGTCTAGATTGTGGGAAAATCCGGAACCTCCCTTCCCAATACTGACTTAGATCAGCCACTCAGCCTATCCTATCACGATGGTTACTTACGGTTTCATCCAGTTGTTCAGTTGGTTAATCCTAGCCAATATCCTCCTCGTGGCTTGTCTTCCGGCCGAACATGGAGGTTGCAAGGTGCCAACAGAATTGTGTCAATCAGAAACTGGTTAAAGACCCCGTTCCACTTCTATATCGAATCCAACATTTGCACTGACCTATAGTTTTCTGTGTACAGATGTAACTTGGGTCGACAAAGTGCCAGCCGAATGGACTTATAGTAAAGAAGGTGAAATTAGACCTTCGCGGCCAGATGTAACTAGCAGCAAGTTTAACCCCTCAACACTAAGCCAACTCACCCTTTAACACAAAAACTCCCATAGCAGCAACAATCCCCAACACTCCCGAGAATACTGCAGCCCTCAGCGACACCCCAGGCACAATCTCACTCCAGACAAGGGACTTTCTCGGTGATCCGCCAGCACGAAAATTCTGGGATCCTGCACCGTTTTCGCCACTAGAAGCCTCCGGTAGTGCCAGCGGTTTTATTCCTATCATTCATATCACATGCACAACTCAATACAGAGTCCTATACCGTAATTTTAAGGTCACTTGGGGACCCGCCTACCAAGACATGGAAACCTGCGCAAGGTTGCAAGGGAGTCTCAAAAAGGTTATAGGGTGGCCAGTTACAAAATACAAATGTAAAACTGCCTCTGGGCCAGTTGTTGGCGGATATGTCATGGAAGCTATTGGCCAGATGCCTTTGGGGTGCGAGGATCTGCTCGCGGATGCTATCAGAGAAGCTTTCAAGGTAAATTCCCGATTCCTCAGGTTTCTGAGAGCACGGCTAAGATATATCGTAAGGATTATGCTATATACTACCCCTCGATGGAGAAGTCCTTCCTGTGTAATTGAGTGTGCCAGTAGACTATTCGAATATCTAACGTCCTATCGCCTGTTTTACTCGATACTCCATCCCACTCTTCTAATCCTTTGGGGCAGTTGATTACATGTTTTATTGTGCTCCAAGCACTTCGCATAGCTTTCTATTACGGTCAGATCATATCAAGCTGTATGTATCATACAACCGGAATGTTATCCGCTGTGGAAACGATTATTCTTTTTTCCAAATATAACTTCGATATTATGATATTCAATTGGGGGTTTGACTCGCTCGGGGTTGGCCGAATGGCGGGATCGGGCTAACCACTTAATTTACTGCTCTGGTAACGAATCATCCATGATATTTGCACGTTGTGTACATAGACGCAGTTCTTTCGATCTCCTTAATACCTCCCAACACACCTAGTGGCATACCGAGAAGTATCCTGAAACCAGCTACTATCTCAGTCAGCCCTGTAATCTCGCGATTCAGAGACAAGAGCTCCTAGAAGGCTTTCCTGATATCGTACAATATCAGCCCTCAGGACGTGTTTGATCTCATTAATTGGTATTCGCAATTCTGTTAACTTGTCTACCTAAACCTATCCTGGGCTGGGGGGCTGATTTCCGCTAGTGATCTAATTGTGTATTTCAAGGGATTTTAGGTATGGATGCCAGCTTTGAGGCGACATTCGTACCTCAGCTTACCCCACGAGTATTACATACACAATAAGTGCCTTCAAAGGGAGGCGGAGAAATATGTAACTCCTCTCTCAAGGGGATGGAGATTCTCCCAACCTGCAGGGCTGTCTTGGACATTTTTGTTGCCCGGCGGAGCAATTCTGCAGTTGGTTGCTCCGTGGTTGCAGGCAAGTGCACTCTTAGTCCATAGGGCTGATCAAAGCGGCGCTGATAGGCCCCACAGCACCGTAAGTCCGTGTGAGTCGGATTGGCGCTAGTGTAGGCTGATGCGGTTTTGCTAGATCGTTTCCCTTCGTTTCTTTACAGTGTGGCAAATTCACCTCAACTTATCCGTCAATTTGTAGCCAGGCATGCTAAGCCCGGCCTAGAAGGGTCTGGACTTGATAGTTTGGTGAGAATATTTAAGCCTGCCAAGAGCGCTGAGTCATTTAAGCACTAAAATGACTAAATAGTAAATATTCGGTTTTTCCGACCGAGTTCGGCTAATAATCGCCAAATCTGGCCTTGGTGTGCATGGCTGCGGATTCGGCTGTCTTTTCTGACGGCCTCTAAGAAAGTGTGGCAGACTCCCAGGTTCTCCCTGATGTCTGGTTGGCTCGGTCACTTTTATCCTTCTCTTAGCGATCCCCAGCTCCGACCCGGCTTATGCGAGAACCTGCGGTACTGTACGAATAACCTCCCCGCGCCTAAATTCGCACATCGACCAACAATATCTCTGCGCCTCTGGGGCAACATCGGTTAAGAAATACTTGGGACAACAGGAAGATTTCCACTCCAATGGCCAATCTACCGTAGTTGGATCAGTAGTAACCGGGCACTTTGAGCTCGCCACTTCTTTAGCTTTGTGGCGTAGCACCATGAATAGTATTGACGAACGAGGTCTGGGTATCGACGCCTTGTATTTAAAGTTAAGCTCTTATATTAAGGGATTTCGGGCAGGTTCCGTTCAGAACCCCCAGCTGTGTCTTGAGAAACATCATGTCCAATGGCCCCACGATCCCTGAGAAGCAGAGGGGTAATGCAGCCACTTTTTGAACCGATCAAACAACTAAGGTGGTACTGCACATCATAACAGACCTTAAGGAGTAACTTATGTACTCCTGTCTACTAGAGCAGTGGCAAGTTAATGTGCGCTCCATTAGGGACGATGCGACTGCTACTGTATTTTGGCATGTTTCGAGACTCCCTCAGCCAATGTATCCCACGTACAAAAACTAATCAGCTGAATTATTGAAAGTGGTGATTTAGCTAGCAGTTATTGAGATGTGGCTGCAGAAGAGGCGGAAGAGCTAAACATTGCCCCGTGGTTCCCCCACATAACTGCCAGAGTGTGGGCAGTTCACGCTCCACATGTACCTGAATATCAAGCCACATCTGCAAGATCCCTCTAAAGCGAGCTTTCATCCCGGTGTCTTCCGGGGAGCGCAAGAGCTAGGGAAGAAGATATAACCGATAACGATGGAAAATTCCTCAGCCGACCCCTTTTATCTACGGGCTGTCAGTCCCCAATCTGCGGTACAATATGCTTTCGGGATCAGGATGCATGGTGGGGTCTTATCGTTGTAGGAGTCGCTAGTGTTTATCTTGCCAAGAGGTTGGTTGTCGCGGCCTACTTGAGTGCCGGTAGTCTAGTTGCCCCGTCTCCGAATACTCGAATAGCGGTACGACAATAGAATTTGAAGGAGCGAATAAAGCATAGCCGGTATTTTGCAGATGACATATTAGACAAAAGTTCTTGTGTGAACGCAATAGTGGCCCACCGTTTCTTTAACCTTACATGCGCTATACTCCCGAACATGAAATGGTAACCATGCTCGCAATAAAGAATCTTAGACCACATACCTCGTGTGCGAATAGGCAAAGTTCACTCCATAATAATATCAGAACGGAAGAAATAAATTAAGAAGCGAAAGAGATAGATACAAGTTATCGCGAAAAAAAAGAAGAACCACACCTGACCGACCGGTGAGGCAAAAGCCTCTAGAAAATGAATAAAAAGGCAAAAAAGCCGGACATTTCTTATATTATATTCCGGTTGGGTAACAGAAATTCACCGCTGCGCGTGAGTGAGAGGACTCTCAGGCACAAATGTTGGCCGGGTTTAGCAAAAATGTAGGCCGGAAGAAATATTCCGATGGTAACCGATATCACGAACACCATCTACTAGTACCAGTACAGAGGCCTGACGTGGTTGGCACGAGGCAAGATGCCCGACTCCACCTTTTGTTAAAAGATAAAAAAGATAAAATTGAATTGGGGTTAGAGATTAGGGTAGTTTTGTTGATAGGGGATGCACAGTAGGTATGATAATGGGTGGGATACCGGTAGGTGAGTAGTGCTTGACGTAGGAAAATGCTACGTATATATATGGTAATGGTTGTCCTCCATTGCTCTCCAGCGGGGTGATTCTAGATATAGTGATTCTGTATCATAGTGGATTTCTCATTTGAAGCTTATTGACATCTGCGGATCAATATCTCTTAGCCCGACGATGACTCCAACTCCAACCCTCCAGCCATTCCAAGTCCTCGACGATACTAGGAAAGATGACAAGACACTGCCAGCTTTCATGGTGAGCACCACTAGAGGATTTCTCCCTAGGGACGTAAGTACCCCTCCTCCTCCTCCTCCTCCTCCTCCTCCTCCTCCTCCCTATCTAGACCCACTCTAACAGGACCAACTCAGGAACCCATCACCGAACTTCCCGCCGAATTCGCAGCCCTAGATAGCCTCCTCCACCGGTGCCCTATAAAGACTGCCACAGGGGAGCCGGGTCTCCTGGCCGAAGGCCGCCTGGGCGAGGTCGTCGAACAGGAATTCCCGAACCTTGTTGAGCACGTAGCCAAGTTCACGAACGACCAAGTCATGCTAACAGCGCTATACCGAGACTATAGCTTCCTAGCGAGTTCGTATTTGCTCGAGCCATGCCATCTAAATATGCTAAAGAGCGGGAGTTACGGGCTCGGGAGGAGTGTGCTACCTGAGAATATTAGCATGCCCTTAGCGGAGGTTGCGAGATTGTGAGTTTTCTCCGAGATACTATACATGTCATTTTCCGAAGTGAACTTGTTAACAGGGCTTAGGACTGGTAAATCTTCGGAATAGTTTTCTCGGGGGATTCAAGATGGCTGATTAGTAGGCTTTCAACCATACATGGAGTACGCCGGCAGCTACGCACTCTATAATTACCGTCTCCTAGATCCTGCACTAGGACTGACGTACGATAACATCGCTCCGATCCGCGCGTTCGAGAACGGCCTCGATAGGACCTCGTCTGAGGCGGGGTTCGTTCTCACACATGTTGACATGGTGAAGGAGAGTCCTGAACTCGTCGCTGGTGCGATGAACACTCTGAAAGGAGCGGAACACTATCTCGCGTACGGCGACAAGCAGTTATTCAAAGACGGGTTGAAGGGAGTGGTGAGCAGCTTGACGAAGATCAACCGTGTTTTGGAAAGTTTGTGCCACTATATCCTTATACGTGCTCGATGGATGATACCTCATGACGCTAATATATGCCCCAATGCATGCAGGAATGTGGTCCCGCTCTAAACCTGGGGAATACGGCAACTTCCGGACGTATGTCGTTCCCCTCCCTCTCTCACTTCTTCCCCAAACATTTTTCAAAAAAAAGTTGATTGAAAGCCCAACCTAATCCCAACGCTTAAAAAAGGTTCATTTTCGGAATAACCGGACAATCAATGTTCCCCAACGGCGTGATCTACAAGGGCGTCTCTGACACGCCACTCTCTTTCCGTGGTGAATCTGGAGCTAACGACAGCATGGTCGGTCTCCCCTAGAGCCCCCTTCCTTCTCCTCAAACCGCTACTGTAACTGACGTAATCCGCTCCACAGGTCCCGCTAAGCGACAACCTCCTCCAAATCTCAATGCCCGAATCCCCCCTTACGGAGATCTTGAAAGACTTCCGCAAGTACCGCCCGGGAAACCACATGGAGTTCCTATCATGGGTGAAGTCTTCCGCAGAGCAAGTCGGGATCAAGAATCTTGCACTTGAGGATGCGGAGTCAGCTAGTACTTTTCCCTCTCTCCGCTTTTTGGTATCACAAGACTAATTGGAAAAAGCACTCTACCTCCACGCCCTGGATCAAGTCCGCGACTTCCGCTGGCGTCACTGGAATTTTACCCGCGAGTACATTATCAAGAAGACTGCTCACCCGACAGCGACTGGGGGGTCGCCGATCATTAGAGTACCTCCCCCCTCCCCCTTCCTCCCTTGTGCCCCTTGCAGTGCTCATGTATGTAAGCAGTGGCTCCCAAACCAACTGAACGCAGTAATAAACACCCAAATGGAAGTATTCAAGGTCCTCGATGACCTCAACCACGTCACGCCCATAATCGCCGAAGTCCGGGAGAAGGTCACCAAGCAGAAGGAGGACCTGGCGAAGGAGGTTGAGAAGTTTTGTGCTGAGAGGGGGGTCTAACGGGATGGCTTGGCATGTTTCTTTTGTCTTTTTTTCGAAAGAGAGAGAGGGTGAGTGTATGTCGAATGAACGAATTAACGAATAACTAAATCCGATTACACTATTAAGGTATTGTAGCCGAAGGAATTCTGCCCCCGAGCATGGGAAATCACTCGCCTATTATCAGCACAGATGTAGTAATAGATTCTCAATCCCGCTTTGGGGGGGGGGGGGGGCGGAGCTGTATGATAAGCTATTCGCGTGTGATAGGGTACTCGAGTAGTAGCACATGTAGGCGTTGTCCACCCTACCAGCCAAAAAGCCCACCTCTTCGTTGGTTGGTTGGTCGACCGTAGGTTACGTGTTGGCGCCCGCCGCACGCGCATGAATAGAAATAGTCAGCACATGCCGCAGTCAAAAAGTGAAGGAACGGGGATCGCTACCACTTTGAGATTGTGCACCGGGAGAGGCGTCGTTACACGGGGGTACTGCCAGTGAGCCAACCGTACTGTAACTATGATAGTACTAGTACGGTACTACCGGTATTTGTCCGAAATTGGTAGGGAAACTTCTGGCGAATGTGGCGGTGCACCCCGGTTTGCTGGGGTGGTGCTCAGGTTGTCTTCTAACATAATGGGAGACCTTTTGACAAAAGAATCAGCCATATGCTGTAATACATTTAATTCCTTTTTTGCTCTTTTCTGTTGCCCATCTCACGTGGGTCTGATATGTTCTAGAATGTTTTGCGGTAATGATTTTATTGGTGATTGCTGGTACTGTATACAGCTTTCATGTGACTTGTACGAGTACTGGATAAAGCGACTTGTACGATCGGGATCAAGGGCAACTGGTAGTCCAGCAAGCCGGCCAGGCAGAATCCCAATCGGACCCTTTGAAAGATTAATGAATGCCGAATTCCAGAAAATCTCGACTACTTTTAGTGGTTGGGATTTCCCCCGGCCTGTCTTGACAACTTTGTACAGTAACTTCTCCACTTTGATGAATGAGAGAACTCTTCATATACCATTTTGAAAAATATCCCAGCTATATACAGATGAATCTGCCGTTCATTTAATGTAGTATTGCTTGAGCTATTGATATTTCTATATATGAGATACAGTATTTAAAAAGTGTCTAATAACTATATCATTTCCTATAACTAGGTAAAATACATAACATAATGAAGTATAAACCAGGATGCGAACTAGGATTTCAGATTTCGCCCGCATTGATACTAGCTCAGAGTAGGCAATTGATATTAATCACTTTTTCATAGCTCAAAGAGTATAAAAAATTGATATTTATTTTGCTGGGTAAAAGATATAGAAATACCTATTGATAATAATATTTATGATTAATATTGTAAATACGAAAAACAAGATCAAGCCACCAGTTATTCTTCTGGCTACTTCAACAGATATGCCCTATTAGATGACTCCAGGCTGTGAAACTGCAATAGTAAAATTGTACTAATTGGAGAATACAGGCCGGAACTGCTTGATTGAGTACTTTTATGTATCAAACATGAGGATATTTTCTGCTGGAGTCTTATGTGAGACTTTGTCATTGCTGATACAATCTTCCAGTATAGTGAAAATAATAAAGACTTGATTTATAGTCTTAACTAGTGTTTCCAGAATAGTATAGATACTATCAATTGTTATTCTATGTACTAAAGCTATAGTAATCTGAAAGAAAATTAGTGTATATATACTAAATACTACTATATAATCAAACCATATCTGAGTCACGTACTAAGGCTGAAAATAAATTCCTATCAGCCAGTGATCCAACACTTCACTTTTGATATCTTGAAGCTACATTCCAAGATTCTGGGAGAATGTAAACCATTAGGCTTCTCTGATATTAGGAGAATTAATAATAAATGCAAGTACTTTGGTAAAATCTTAGAAGGAAAAACTCTCAAACTCAAATGTCTTCAATTTGCCTACTAGTAACATATATACAGCCACTGGTCATAAGTGTTTGTAATCTGACACCTGTATAATTAGACTGGTGGTAGCGTTATATGGTACCATGTAGTGGGGTGATGGGGTTGCTTAACCATGATTGCGGGTACGAGTAAGTCAACAAACAAACAAACAAACAAACAAACAAACAAACAAACAAACAAACAAACAAACAAACAAACAAACAAACAAACAAACAAACAAACAAACAAACACCAAATGAACAAATAACATATAAACAAATAACAGATGAACAAGTGAGTAAACAATCTCCAAAATGATCAACAATCCCATAATAATAATAAATAAATTGAATAGTAGAAATGGAAATAATAAGAGCTAGTACTTTGTATAACCTCTTCTTGCTTTCAAAAGTGCAGCTATCCTATTGTAACTGGGGCACCATATAGATAGGTGAACTCAAAGGTTGTGATTACACCAAACTCAAAGTAGAAGATAAAGATAGAGTAAATAATTCAGGAAGAATAAAAATAGTAAAACTTAATTTTGTTAAACTGAAAGCTTCACTCAATAAGTTCTCTCGAGGATTGTTGGTTATCGAAGTAGAATGCCAAATGCTTAAACTTAAGTAGATATCAGATTTAAGCCATTGACATTCACCACAACTCTGACCTTGTGCGAGCACCCAGTCCTGCTTTGGGCTGTCTGAGGTCTCCTCTCTATCAGGAATTATCCCACAGGAAGTGGCAGACAAACTCGGGTACACTTAACTCCGTCAATAGGATATGAGTTTCTGCAATGCATCTCCAATACAACTACAGGTGGAAAAGCTCTTCCGATCGAAGTCATGCCAGTGGCTAACAGTCATGACAACAATCAGAGTTAATACATAGGTGGTGGACACACTGGTCTATTTGTAGTTTTGTCAATACAAGCTATGCAGTCTATAATTTAATCTATGTGACTACTCAATACAATAATCAGACATGCAAGCTCCTCCGGTGAGATCTAGGAAATAGTTGGCTGAATGTGCGCTACCAATAGCCAGCCTCACAGGACATACTCTACGGTGATATAACTCATACCTCTAGTGTAACTGGTACAGGTTACCAGTTTAGGTATGAATTTGTTTTATGTATTGTTTTAGGATACCAGTTCAGGTGACTTGTATGCCTTGTTAGTTTGTTTTATGTTTTGTTTTAGGATACAAGTTCGGGAGACTTGTAAGGCTTGTTATTTGTTACTTGTATTGTTTCAGGATACGAACTCCAGAAGTTCGTAAGCCTTTTTTATTGTTTGATTGTTTATGGGTTAGGTTTCGTTTGATATCTTAGGATTTGTATTTGATTGATGCAAGATGGATTCTTGCAAGAGTATTTAAAGAGCTATATCTCCTCGGACTTAGAGAGATCAGACTTCGACACATCTGCAAAAAAACTGCCCTGCGCCCTGTTGCATCCTGTTCGCCCCGTCCCCCGGATGTTCCAGGCGCTTATAACGTAAACTCCAGTTCTGGGTGCTTCCGCCCGGGCTCGTTTCGTCCGGGCGCTACCTTTTTCCGTCCGGACGCACCGGGTGCACCCTGGCACAGTTTGCCTAGCAACCATACCCCCAGCGCAAAACCCCTCCCCCCTGCAGCGCCGGAAGCACCCGTTCGCCTGCCACCTCCCCCAGAAGCCTTTCGACCGCGAATTCTCTCCTCCCAGACGCGCCCA
>Ga0307509_10001345_pt1 | contig 41618 bp, 41 predicted proteins | sample 10_EM_MG_FD_202245 | JGI IMG/M metagenome (GOLD analysis project Ga0307509, IMG submission 202245) | Populus trichocarpa ectomycorrhiza microbial communities from riparian zone in the Pacific Northwest, United States - 10_EM | ecosystem: Host-associated > Plants > Roots > Unclassified | place...
CATTACATCATATGACGTCACAATCGTGAGTCATGAAACAATCAACCAATCATAACATAACAATGACTCGCAAGTGCATAGTCATGTGAGAACTATGAGTCAAGTAACGTCATAGTGTAAAATCCAATATACCTTATGACTCATAAGTATGAGTCATGTGAAATCTGCCTTGCTTAGTCACGATTTGTGACATCATCACACAGTTACCGAAATCAGCAGGATACACCCAGATCATGATCGTGGTAGATCGTTTTACAAAAATGGCACACTTTATCAGATTAGAAGAAAAAGCGACCGCAAGAGATGTGGCAGAATCCTTCCGTAAGGAAGTATGGAATCTTCACGGGTTACCTTCAGAAATTATTTCAGATATGGATGCAAAGTTTGCTGAAGAATTTTGGGAATCATTGTGCAAAAAGCTCGGCATTAAACGAAAAATGTCGACAGTGTACCACCCTCAAGCTGATGGACAAACGGAACGAGTTAACCAAGTGCTAGGAGGCTACCTCCGTATATTTGTCTACTATGATCAGGATGACTGGTACCATCTCCTACCCTTAGCCGAGTTCACTTATAACAACTCAGTAACCAATGCACACAATATGACGCCTTTCATCGCAAACTATAGCTATCATCCTCAAACTGAATGGCTGAAGGAACGTGAAGCGCGAAATCCAGGAGCCACCCTTTACGCTCACTGGATGCAAACGATACATCAACAAGCGAGACAGTCTCTAGAAAAGACCAGGGAAGCCATGGGACGTTATTATGACCGGAAGGCTAAGCAACAACCTGACTTCAAAATAGGTCATATGGTTATGCTTAACGCCAAGAATATCAGCACTAAACGCCCATCCAAGATATTAGCCCCTAAGCTCTACGGTCCCTTCAAAATCTTGGAACAACAAGGAAACCTCGCGTACAAACTCGAATTATCGGAACGGTGGAAAATCCATCCATTATTTCATGTATCGCTACTCGAGCCCTATCGAACATCTATTCAACCAGCCCGAGAACAACCACCTACGGAACCTGAAGAGATCAATGGTGATCTTGAATGGGACGTGGAAAAAATCATTAAGAGTGAAATAATCTCTTATGATCGGAGAGTCCGTGGCAGGACCAGGACCTTCGAAGAACTCCGCTACTTCGTGAAGTAGAGAGGGTGTTCGGAAGATGAGACCACCTGGGAATCACATGAGCACTTAGAACGAGCACAGGAATTAGTAGAAGATTTTCATAGAGAAAATCCTGATATGCCAAGATTGGGCTAAGTAGTATTACATGGAAAGGTTTTCCTCCCGTGGCCAAGCAAACGCGAAAGGTTTTTTACCTTACCTTGTAGAGTACTAAATGGATTTAAAGTTTATTATGTATTACTTCGCATATATTTATTATATAAGGGATTTGAGGAGAAACTCTTATGAGGAGGGAGCTAATATTACCCTAGCGGGAATACCTTACCTAATAAATTAAGAGCGAGGTATATGGCTCAATAGGATGACCATATATCCGAACCTATGCTCCCGAAGTTATGAGCTTCCTAGAGACATCTGGAAGATAACTCGGACCACTGGATGAAAGCACGTTTCAAGACATGTTTACCTGATTGGAACGATGTTTGGAGAACACTACTCCTCTTACTCCAGTCGCATATGCATATTGCTGCATAATGCTTTGATAGCTAGATATCGGAACTGATCACTCCATATTCCATATTACTATTGGTATGTAGGCATTTGGACCGCATATTCATATATAGTGTATCATGACAAAGAGATCGAAGACTCTCTACTGGTGGAGTGGGGATACCCTCAGATGAAATGGCAGTTGGGGCGATTCTCTGAGTCGAGCTGGGCATGTTTTCAGGGTCAAACAGTGTTCGCACTTTGGTCTGATGAACTGAATTGTTAAGAAGATACTTCTTAACTAAAGAAGTCGAAGTAGCATTAACATTAGTATAAATAGTAGGCCTCTTCCCCGGTGGTTGAAGAATCATCAAGCCACGGAGAAGAGACCTTAACAATATAACAAGTTAGCGAGTTATATTTAACTCCTTGATATTTGACTACTCTTTATTACTTCACCTTTACCAAACGATTATCAACGAGCCTTCCTGACTATTAATCTGTTGTCACAAATCTCCTTGGCCTAGTTAGCCTGGCATCCTACCGTGTTAGCTACCCCGTAACAATCAGCAAGCGAATCGTATGCTATCTGAAGTTATAGTATCTTGTATCTCCTTGGTGCAGAAAAATATATCCTGACTAGAAAGGATTTCCCCTGGTTACCTATTGCATTAAATCTCAACAATAGAATTATTACAATTGGCTAAGGATTTTGTATATTCTAGTATAGGGGTTGAACTGGAAATCAAGACAAAAAAACACAAAACAGGTAATCGAGTAACAAAGTACCAGATAGTAGGCAATAAGTAATACAGTACTTGTACTAGTAGATAATTATGTTTAAAGATGTAAGTAAAGGAGGGCAGGGTGGCAAGAAGGGATGAGTGAGCTGCTCATTTTATGATATGCAGAGAAAACAATTTACCAGATATGGGACTAACCACATTGAAATTGCCAGTGACAACGTTTCACATTATCCACAGAAAGGCTCGGTCCCTAACATCTGATTAGGGATCTTTAAATACACCCTTCTAAACTACAATTCTGAAGAGGACTCATGGGAGAGTGTATGAATAAGTTTGAGGATGTGTATGTATGTATAGGAGATAGTGCGTGTGCATGGATAAGAATGAGAAGGAGAAAACAAAGAACCAGAAGGAGAGGAAGAAGAAGGAAAAACATAGGAGGAGGAGAAGAAATGGAAAAAGGGAAGGGTGGAATGGAAGAGAGACCAAAATTACCAGTCACAAGTAAGAGACTAAAAGATCTCTCTTCAAGTAACTGGACCAGTCTTAGCCCGCATCCGTTCTGCTCTATGCGGCTACTGACATTCTGCCAACCCAAAATTCTAAAGTGATCACTCGTACTCACAAAATAAAGTTGTCCTCTCTTACCGAATCCTCTGTCTTCCTTCTTTCCATATCCAACATAACTTTGTGGCTTGATATAGCCTTTTAGCAATGTAACCTTATTGCTCATGGAAACAGCTAAGCTATTAATTACTGGTATTAAGTAGCTAGAAGGGTTATAAAAACAGATGTAGCGCTGAATAGTATATTTAATACATTTCTCGGATTTGCATTCAGCCACAAAGTGATCTTTAACCACAAATTTAGTATGGTGAGCCATAATGTGACGTTGAGCCGTAATGTGACGTTGAGCTGTCAGGCACTCTGTAGGAGTGCCTCCTGTTGTGAGCCTGCGGGGTTCCGACGGCACGCCGCAACCTTGGCACGAGTATCATACAAAACATCGATAAAACGTATCATAGTACTTGTTACCATGACATTGTGGTTAGTAGTAACAAAGAAGTGATACTCTATTAATAAGTATGAGAGGTCACCGCTACTGATATACTAGTAATAACCCGATCACCCATGGCTGATTAGAAGTGGTCTAGTAGACACATGAATCCTCCCAGCTCGTGTTGCATGTATCGCCGCTTCCAGCTTTTATTCCAACATCCCAAGATTCTTGAGGCATTGAAACAGGCAGTGCTGTCCTCACCGCGAACCTTTATATTTGCCGATACCCAGCGAGTTTATGGTAGAGCATCCACTCGAACCAGCCATTTCATTGAGACATGTTTCCTAGAACCCGCCCTGCACTCGGCCTCTCTGACTATAATCATCCTGTATATTCGGCGAGGAATCGAAACTCACCTTTCTGGAATGGCTGTATCTGTGCCCATAACACGTATTAGAGATGATAACTTAACATATGACCGGAGTAAGCTGGATGAAAACCCAATGCCTGACCTGATGGATGGCACCAGTGTGATATTATTACAGTAATTCAAATGGCGTGAGTGCGGGCTAAATCAGCTCTTCCCCCAACCTCTCTCAGCACCTAACTCTACCCAGATTCTAGGCTTGACCCTCTTCGGTACCTCCATCTATGATACCCCGACCCATCAAAAATTACCTCCCTCGCCTGCTGGGGCTCGCGCGAGAACCTAACTCCACTCCTACAACCTCCGATCCCCCCCCCCAATACTTTGGCGAAAAATTCGGCGGCCTAAAAGCCTTCATAGGAACCATAACCTGCGCTATATTCAGCACAGATCTCGAAGGGGTCTATAGCCATTAAAGCCACCATCAGCAAATGCTCTGGGCTTGAAGTAGTAGAAGCTCTCATGTTTGATCAAGTGCCTAGAAAGAGATAGCATGGAGCAGTGCATAAGCGGAGTGCAGGTTCTAGTTTGATTGGGTATGTTAGATCTTCCATTCTGCACCCCCTAGCCTCTTCAAGTGGTAAGGTGAAGATAGAGGAGGCATAGGGCAGCCGGGATGTTGCGTACTCTCTCGGCGTAATATAGATGGGTATAGGGGGATTCTGTGGGAAGGTAGGGGTGAACTTATAATTGTGGCATTGAGGAGGTTATTGAAGTAGTGGAGGGGTTTTCGAGGAAGCATCGGAGGAGGGCTTCGTTTGATGAGAGGAGAGAAGTATGACATGTGCGGTAATTTCTACTCGCCCGAGTATGGTGCTTGGATTGTATTAAAAAGAGACGGTCTTTTTTGCGTGATTGGCTTTGACGTGTTAATTTATTCAGTAAGGGGTGAAGATTTCTAAGCGGGTGCTCGGGGCCTTTAGGAAGATTGCGGTGGGTGTGAAGTCATGTTCTAAAATACGAGTGACAATACATGATGGTGACGTTTACTAACAATAAGTCTACTGTGAAATACCATCACAAGACGAAGTAAAAAATGGATATCCATAATCTCATAGGCCATCAGCAAACTACGCTAACTCATTACTGGATAACCCCCGAGCAACTACCACACCGCAAACCCCGCCGCCCTCCACACAATCATAGCCCCCGCACTGGTGAGAACTGCCATGGCTAGGTTAACTTCGTTATTGTTTAACACGCCACACCTCGAACCCGAAATCACTGCTCTACTGGGCTTGTGCTCCTGATCGTGCTCCAGCGCATCATCCTTCTCCGCAGCAGGAGCGTTTCTATGCCGGGTACTTTCGTTTGCAGCAGCTGGAGCTGCAATCGCGGCTGAGGTGGACTGTGGCGCCTGGCCAAGGTGCGAGCGGATACGTGCACGAGTTGAGAGATGTGTTGATGAGGGCTCAACGAGGACCTTGTATTTATTAGCCTCTAGAAGACGGTGTTTAGGAGGGGGGTGTCACCGCAGTCCCATTGGGCCCTTCAACAATTTTCTGCGCACGAATATCTACGACGCTCTTTTGGAAAACTGCTCCGAGGAGGGAGTCAAGGAGACTCCCGGAGACGCCGACTGCAGTGACAAATGCTACAAAGAGGGCCTTTTCCCTAATCCCCCAGGTCGGGCCGTGGTCACCGCTATTGCCAAAGGAAACATGTGCTCTGCCTTTTGGAAGGTGTATGCCGTGCCCATCGATCGATGACGGACAATACGGTAGTAAAATAACTGAGATAAGCCCGATGATAGCGGAGCCGGCTCCTGCTGCTAGAACTCCTAAAAAGGTGATGCCACCGTTGGTTCCAGGGAGCGTCTTGCGAAGGGTAGTTATCATCACAGGTGGAGTTTTGGAAAGTATTCCTAGTTCCGAGGAAAGCGTGTCTGCCAATGTCGCGGCGTAGTTCCTACATCCTATTAGTCAACAACAGGGATGCTGGAATAGGCCACATACGAAATAATCCCAACCACCAAAATATCCCCACGAAAGCATACTCCCTCCTGCTGGGCGAAACCCTTCGAGGAAATTACTCGCAGCCGGTAACAATGTACTAGAATAAGCACCGACGCGACAATACTGTTCGCTAGAACCTACCTCCCAACCCCATCCGTTAGCCGCCATCAACAACCTCAAAAGTTGGAGCATAAACCTGAACATGATTCCTCGCACCCTCACCCCCCGGCGCTCCAGATGAGGACATAGTCAACTTAGCCTTCACTTCATGTTTAACTCTCGTGGCGCTTATCGCGAGAAAGTAGAATGTGAGTAACAGGACGAACGGGAGGTTCCATGGATGCAGCGCGTGGATTATCGCTGTTAGAACAGCGGAGAGAATGCCAATCGGGGTTAGGGAATTGCGGGAGACCGCGCGGACCACAAGGAAAGTTGTGGCCAAGAAGGCGAAGATGAGGTTCATGCTGTTGCGGTGTTCGATATGGCTGTCCGGCGAGGGAAAAACCTTGGAGGAGAGGTTCGGGGTTTGGTAATTAGTGATGAGAAGTGACAAGTGCGATGATGTGGGTGGCTGGTCTAAGGAGCTTGCCAAGCTTCTCCGGGCTTCCTCGTTAAATGCGGGAGTCTCCGGATAACCCCCCTCACGCGATGGCGCTAAGGCCTTATGATACAAGCATTGTGAGGGCTGGGTGCCTTGGCGGGCGGGCTATCCGGATACGGTACTTCTATCATATTATTATCACACTCGTACTTTTGGGGAAATTAGGTACTCCCTAATTCGTAGGGTGTTAGAGAAAACTACTTGGCGCTAAGCGAGCCTTATCATCCGACAGTCGACACAATTTATGGCTACTAGGAGCCTTCCTTGCGGGGAAGGAAACACTCACATACGGTAGACTATGACTATCTTCTATGGTGCTAAGGGACTTTCTCTAGATCCGGATACTTTACGAATTGGCGAGTAGAACAGTGCTGTGCAGGAGGCCTAAGATTGCAAATGCTCCCCTAAAGTAAAAATTAACCATAAATGTGTTTTGGGGGGCAAACTTGGCAGGACTGCTCGGAATTACCGCCTCTTCAACTCTCCTATATCGGTCGAGAACGGCAGGGTGTGCATAGACGCAGATTTGTGCCAAGTACTAATTTTCTGTGTATTATCATACTAAGCAAATTGGGGAGTCGTTTTTGGGTTTCTATTACCCCCGGGCACCCGCTGGATTCCCCATCAAAAAAACAGGGGCATTCGGAATAATCATCAACCATCCAAAAATATTTAAAATTCAAGACACTGGATAGATAGCTTCAATTACTCCTGGGAATTACCTACATATAGTTTAAAAAGTTCTTGCTAAAGGAATACCTGTCTGCCTGCTGGATTTGAAATTACATTCAACACTACCTAACCGGCACTTTTTTGGTGTGGTACTGTACACAACAAACACATTTCCAAGTCCTAGCCTACTCCGTATAACTAATGGTGCAGAAATGAGATCTACATTTGCGAAACAAAGAGGGGTGGGATGGAGAAGCATAGGACTAGTGTATCAAATATTTCACCCCAATGCCAAACTCCAAGTTGATATCAATGTGTGAAAACTTCGTATTCGGAGTGTAATCTGGCTCACAATATGACATTATACCTGGTCAGGTACAACACTTTACTGCTCAACTACCATACATGACAATATCATTGATCGGGTTAGGCAGACCTCGAGAAACCTGAGGCACCAGTGCTTGCTCTCGTTTAGCTGAGCCAAAACCAAGCACCTGGCGCTCGGGTTCGGGAACCCCCCCCTAGATTTCCAACTTCAACTTGGCCGCACGAGTGCAGTTGGCCAGTACTAAGTAAGTATACTCAAGTGCTTGTACATTTTCTTGCAATAGTAGGAATTATTCATTACCTAATTGGGTGGAAAACAAGCTCAAACCCCCATGCTCAACCGGAACTGCATGAAACTGTGTTTTTAGGCTGCTTCGATGCCCTCACTTTTGTACTGTAGTGGTAATTGGTATTACATAGGGCTAGATTAGGTGACGATCGTTGAGTGTGCTTGTGGGATGAAAACCTCTGGAGGGGTATATATTGGTAGTCTTTCCCCACCTGCCTCACCACATAAAACAAAGATGAGAAGCAGAGAGTGAAGACCACAGCGAGATCCTCCTTGGCGGGGGGAGTACGGCGGGCGCGAACATGGCCCTACATTAATTGATTCCTTATGCGACTCTGTACTGTAAGAATACCTTCTGATCGTGAGCCTTTTGACCAAAAGCGAGGGTGAAGTGCCCTTTTGACGGTTTACAAAATGGCTGATCACCCACCTTCTCTGTGGATAGCTGCTGGTAAATAAGGCTTGCTCAGTATTTATCTTTCTTTTGTTAGATCGGTATCATTTTTTCACTATCATACCCCAGAACCTTGAAATCACCCAACGAGCGTTTCCGGATTATTTGTCGCACGCTTACCAGGGCTTGGGATTTTGGACAGTGTCTACTTTTCATCGACTGCCAAGGTGGTGAAGGGTTTCCAACAAACCCGTACTATTCTCCATAGTAAGATCACCATTCAATGGCTGGTGACAGCAGAGGAAACCATAAAAGTTCGCTAACAGTGGTAGTAACTATGCTTTGCCATAGAGTACGGGCTTCCTGCTGAACATAGAACAGACCCTGATAGCATTAAATTGCTATGAAACATCCGTTCAGTATAAAACTGGCTCTACTAGGACTTTACTGGCAATGTTCAAGTTATCGCGCCAATCACACCCATCACACTTCAACTTTCTGGCATATCAAATATGCCTAGAAAAACCAACTTGTTATTTTTTTACCTTTGCATTCCCTCATCTATCGCTTCACCTTTTTGGTATCATAGAACCGACCCTGGGCCTGGGCCTACTTCTGTACTCATTACATCTGCACCCTCTCTTCCTCCCACAGGCCTCCAAAACAGAAATGCTGTTCGAAGTCTACCACGATTCTGTGATGGGGAGCCCTGTGTGGCTATAAAAATCATTCATGGTGTAACTACGACATTACCATGCGAAGGCCAAACTGGATGTATCACTTACGCCAAGAGTGGATTGATGGAGATTCCTCCAACATTTGTTACCGCAGTTAAGTCAACAACCACTCCCCCCATCAAGGAATCTACATCCAGCAAAAACACATTCACATGGCTGGACGAGGCGACAACTTTTTATGTTTATGTCACAGAGGCAATAAAGCCCACAAGTTCTAGGAGTGCCTTTTCCGCTACGACATTAGCGACAACTTCTACTACCGCCCCGGGGGCGACTGGTAGCCTGGTTTCTTCGATATTATTGCCCGTTAATAGTCCTTATACGACCGGAGTCGCTAAAACTTCGTCAGCTCAGAGTCACGGTACTCGGTCTGGGATCTTACAGCCAAGTGCCAGTACCGGCTCGGTGTTTGCTAGCTCAAAACCAACTTTGACAGAGACTATAAGCACGACACCTTCTTCACACCTTCAACCCTTGCCAACTCGCCTATCTTCCTCAAAGGCAACACTCAAATTATCAAACACTCCGACCAGTGCTTCTACGATACCACGTTCTGCCTTGCCCCCTACACATGGATTAACATCAAGCATGTATGAAGTTTCGGCCAACCCGGTGGCAACCCATCCTCCAACCCTCCTAAAGGGCGTGGATCGAATTAGCTCAGTTATAACAGATATTTCCCTCTTAATGTCTATTCTGACAGCAACTGAGGCCTCTACCCTCTCGCTGGGTTCAATGCAGACAACTAAGGTCGAAATTTTTACTTTGCCAACTCTTATACTTCCCTCACCACCGGCTACTACTCATATTTCCTCTGCAGCACCCGCACCCCTTCCCGCACTCGGCATAGCTGGGATTAGTTCTGTTATAACAGATATCACTCTTCTGGAATCCATCTTGGCTGCTACCCTCACCTCTGCCCGTGGGCCTGCCGGTACCCAGACTACAACGAAAGCCTCCATGCTTCCCTCCAGTCACCCTCTAGCACCCTTGGATGGGAAGAAATCTATTACATCAACACGAACTATCACTCGAACCGCCTCTCCCCTAACCGTCGTTGGTGGGCCAAAGTTGGCGGACAACCCCTTGTGGGGTACCGGAAAAACTGCGGTTGAGTGCGCGTGTCAGTGTAAGGGACAGAGGTTCAATCTCACTGTCACCAGGCCAGATTGAGATTTGGGGATATTACTCATGTTTGTCTTTGCTTCGGGAAGTTTTTTTTAGGTTTTCTCTTGGATCCACTTTATCTTGTTTGGGATAAGGCCCTCTTTGTTGGCATTTTTTTTGTTGAGTTCCACCGATTTTTTTTCTTTATGTAGGCGATCCGGTAGGCTAAGTTGTCAACCTCACACAATTCAAACATTTCTATACCAGCCATTCGTGTCATATTTTTTTGAGAAATCAGTGATATGAAGAGCATCATCCATGTAGTGGTGAGAAGGTCAAACTTAGCTACACTTTGATAAATACTGCCCGGGAAGACCAGCAGCAAACCTACCTCCCTTAGAGGAAGCATGGTTAGGGGTGCTATTGTGGGCAAGGTTGCTATTTTGAGGTTTAGAAGTAAGTAGGTTATCAGCATAATTGACCCTAATTAATTAGGAAATCATACGGGTTTCCCGTACGATTCTTTTGGCCGGACGTATGATAGCTAGTGTTCAACTAGATCACCCCACTAAATATTATAACCACTTTGCGCACCGGCTCACCCTAGTACGACGAACAAGTGCAGCAAAAAGGTAAGGAAATTCGTGACTCTCCCCAGTACAGGGGAAAGTATAGACGGTGGCGGTGGGCAAATAAATTCGGCTGTCGTGGACAGTACTGGTGGATTGAGTATTACGCGTTTCTGGGGCTACCAAGAGGTTGGACAGTCCACGAAGAACCCCTCTTCTCAATACTATTACAACCTTGAATAGTTTCTTTACCACTATTATTCAAACTAAAATTTCTCTCCTCCCATTTATTCCCGGCCACCCGTCAGCAAAGACGAATAGCCCTAGCAATTTTTGCTTGTTCTAGTTCACCACTTTCACCGTGCTCTTCGCACTGGCGTTCTGCGTTTGTTCAGTATCCGTGCCACCTGACAAGCTTCAGGCGGTGCTTCTTTTTCCTGGAACTGTACAGTACCCGAGCACAAGCACCCACCCTGGGCGACACAAAGTCTAGTTTTAAATCCCACGGTATCGGTACTGTCCAGCCGAATCAATCATTTTAGTGAACTTTCTACGTTTTCGGTTTTTGAGGCTTCTACACCCCACCCGTCGTAAATCTCATGGGACCACCTGTCTGGGTTGACATCGCCCTTGTCGCACAAGCGAGCCTGCAATGGGCATAAGGCTACCTTGAGCAGACTTCTATTGGCTAACACTGCCTCTGCGGGCTGGCAGTATGCTGTGACTGGGCCACCCGCCGAGTGACGACTAATGACTATTTCAATCTCTACAGGAGGGCTCGAGCATCCGCAGGATTACGGGGAGATAAAGAACAGACTCGACAGCGCTTTCTTTTTCAGGACCTATGGATTCAGGCGTATCCGGGGAGGCACTCTTATCTAGTCCCCATACCATCACCAAATTGCACCTCGCAAGTAAACAGTTAAGCCAGGGAACCCCCAAGCCGGGGGTAGACAGGGCTCCGAAGCCAAGAGTGCTCCGGCAATTTGTTATCGGCTTACCCCCAGCAGCACCCCCACCCCGCGGCACGAAGTACGATACAGGCACGAAGTACGAGCACCCAAGTACAGCCGCGTTCGCAAAATTCTCATACCCCCCCTTGTACCTCAAGAACAATATCTATTTACAACAACAGGACAACCAGAAGCCTTCTGATAACTATTTTTCGGATATACCCCTAGGAGCATTGTAAACCCTTATCACCATTTATCATACCGAATAATCCAGGGAGAGGGTTAGCAAAGCGTTTCTAATTACTCGTGGTACTCGGGAGGGTACGAGAACTTTGCGAATGCGGCTGTAGGTGCGTGAACAAACCTCACTTATTAGGCAGGACCTTCGGGTTGGTCGCAGAGAAATACTTGCACTCAGCTCATAGGAGGCTAACCGTGTATTACATAGTACAGCTAGGCTCAAATTTCTACGGAAATACAGCTTCTCGAGTCCTACCAACCAACCATTCCCCAAAACTCCCGAGCTTCCTACGCAAACTACTTTAAATGAAGAAGTTATAAGAAGGACGAACATCAAGCTACGACTCAAGGGGTGCTATCTGCCTGTCTTCGGAAAATCTCTCTACCTGCAGTACTCGAGCGCATAACTCAGGTTGAGGCTGAACTATTGGGGCTGGCAACAGCGCAAAGATATTTTAATTTCCACAACCTACAGCAGACAAGAGGGCAGCAAATATTCCCGAGGCGTCTGCGGTGCTGTAACACACAAGCTTAATGACTCTCCTTCCACATCCGAGGGCTGGCATTCAACCGGGGCGCCGGGAAAGGTGCATACACTTGCTATGCAATGTTTGAACATGTACCGTACAAATTCACATTTGGGAAACAAGCTCCGTGTCTTAGATTTTCCCCAATAAATTGGACATGCCAGCCACGTTAAACTCTGTCCCGATTGCCCAACCCCAAACAATGGCCACTCCTCACTGCAGGCTACGCTGACGGATTCTGTTGGGGTCTGGGGCCGGTTGATCATGTCAATTTTCCTCCATCTGGGATGAATCGGCTCGAAATTTCGAGATAGTCAAACAGGCAGAACAGGATTATTAATACTACTAACTTATTATCGCACGACCGACGCGCACATTATCGGTCCCAATTAAATCCTGAGGTACGATAGAGAGGCTTCCTTGGCGTCTCAATACTCGCTATCCCCTCCATGCCGTGGCACAGAGTGGATCTTCTGCACTACCATTCCAGCCCGCTGGGGCACTACCGTGCGGGGGAATCAAAACCTAGTTCGATAATTGGCCAAGGTGCTTGAAATAGGTGGTTCGTTGGCTCATGCACTAAACTATGCTCGGGGGGATCTGAAGGCACACAACGAGTACTCGAGTAACCTCTGGTGCGGTGTTTTTAGATGGTGCGGGCCAGAAACGGATATCAGTTTGATGTTAGCTGGCGAATATACTTTTGCAGGCAGCCGAGATCTCAGTCTAGGAGAGATTGGAGAGTCTGGCCTTGATCATTTGGGCTACGGGCAGTAGCTCCTCCGGAAGCGTACAATGTACGAGTAAATTCCTCCTGCACGAAGTTTGCCGGCAGGCGATAAATTAATTGGCAATGGCGTGGTTTTACATAATGTTATCCGGGCTGTCTATCACAAGCTGGCATTGGTGTCACAAATACATTATGGCCAAGTTGCAAACTCCCCCAAATAGCGATACACAGCGGTGAGATGTCTGACTAGGGCTGCCCCTTGTCAGATATGGCTCTCAAGAAAGCCCTGGGATTTCCAAAGGTACGGCTCTTGGAGTAGTACTCCCTCTGGAGTCCCAGGTGCCAGGTATGACCTTGCTTGGTAGTGTTCCCGGCAACGTCTCCGGGATCCCTTGGCCGATGCAGAAGTGAAGAGGGGTCGAAAAGAAGCGACAGCAGTATCTCAAGAATTTCCGGAGCGATTACCAACCGCATCATGTATGCAATAAATTCGGAACACCCCAGAGCAGGATGGATGTGGGGATGTGAGGGTATTTATTTTATTTTACTCATTTTTTTATATTTTTCCATTTTATTTTTTATTATTTCTGCATTTTTCTTCTCTCTCCTGCGGCCGACTTGTTCTCTTGATCGTCAACTGCAGAGGAATCCCGATCGGGAAGAATATGTCATGGGGAGGCGATGTGCATTAGTTTCTGATTGCCTTGGGATTACGGCTTCTGCGCAGTGTGACTAGGGTCTCACTAGCCGCGACGGGTGAGTGTGGGCCGTTTATGATTCGTGGGGTTCCGACTCACACGAAATCTGCTATACAATCCAAACATAAAATGGATAAAAATCCAGAGGTGGTGCGTTGGCATGCCGCGAAGGTGGTGACGAATGCTGGGATTATTTGGGATGCTATGGTGCACAAGGCATGATAGCATGCTCAAGCGTGTTTCTGGGTTGAGTTCGGCAGTCAACAGTTCGTCAGCCAGCAGCTCCCTCACATCAAACTCATAATTCCAGAGAGGAAACGTTAAGGAAGGGGATGGTGAGAGTTTCCAGTAGCAGCGGGCGTGACCGGCTACAACTGTGGTCCTCGTGAATTGGGTTAACAAGACGGGTAGAGTGCGCAGTGGTGTGGAGCAAGGCCTCATAGTCCTTGGCCAAGTCTGTGGAACTGCCATTGACTTACCAGAGAAATCAGGGCGATTCGAGGGGTCGTGTAGGAGGTACATGATGCCGAGTGATTAATTATGATGCATTCCTGAAACGCCGGCGCGAACACAGAGATTCGGGACGTAAGGAGACTTTAGTTTACCTCTGTACTAGATATTGTGTGATGAAGCGCACAGCCTTTTTTTCTTTCTTTCGTTTTTTTTCTTGTGGGCATTATATTAATAGCAGCGGACCGTTCTGAGGGTTTTATTTATCTGGGCGTACTCCAGGCCAACTGGAGTGTTGTCAAGAGCGCCGTGGTGGCCGATGCAGTATTCGGTTAGAGTCGAGACGTGGGGCGAGAGGGACTGGATTTTGGGGGTCGCAGGCCTACGAGTATCGGGTACGAGGTACTGTACTCCGCTCAAACAATCGAGTGCGGGCGCTCAGATGCGCACAGGTAATTTACCATACAAATTTTTTTATCCCTGTGTTCGGGCACTCGATTCCTATCATACCATCTGTGCTGTACTCGAGCACTGTACACTTTCTGGATAGGCTACTCCACCGTATGTAGTTATATCCGAGAATGGCTAGAGGGGAAGCAATGAAGTACGGCAGGCAAGTCATGTAGGAGCAGTTTACTTTAATTTAGGTATATCCGCTATCATCTCCCCTATCTCCGCTAAACCTTGGGGGGAAGAGAAGAAGAAAAGAAGAAAAAGAAAAAAAAAGGCCCAGCTAATAAACTTTAATGTCATAGGATAACTCGAGAGCGAAAATTTAAAATTTTAAAAAATACAAAAGTGAAGCATGCATTCTCTCGGAGGATTCTATCCTAACGGACGCTAAAGCGGGTCGGGACCGATCAAGCTAATACTAACTATACCATGAAAGTGTAACTCTGGAATTCTATCCCAAGTATATTTTTCCGAGACAAGAATTCCGGCGATTACCGGTACCGCTACAGCATTTTTTTTTCCCCATGACAGTGTCCAAATACGATACCCAACCAGCACATCTCTTTTACCGTTACCGTGTCGCAAGCAGTCGATCTGCATGCATGATTGCTTTTTCTCGCGAATTGATTGGCAAGACTCACGGGCTGAGGGGGGGGCTGGGAACACGTTCTATCGAATATAATACGGGTAGAACTGGACTCGTACTTGTAGCGGAGGGGTGGGGTTGGATTCAGGGGTGGGATCAATACCGAAGGCACGGTTAAAAGTATATTCACGAGTGGGGTGGGGGGGAGGGGAAGAGAGAAATGGCTTGTCAGATTTCCCAACCAAGGGGTTGGAAAAATACGGTAGATTCTTTTAAAAAAGGAAATACTCTCGACTGGGACTGTTTAACCTATCCCATACATTACCAAGTCACCCTAACCTGCCTTTGGGGTTCTTGTGTGATGTGATATACTGTATGGTGCGTATGCATGTATGTAGGTACTCAAGCTAAGGGAGTGGGTATGTTGGATGTAGCTTTTTTCCCTCCCTCTCCCTCTCCCTCTCCCTTCCCTTTCCTAGGTGAAGGTGGAGAGAGGAAGAGAGGGGAGTGTGCGTGGGTCGTATCATGGCTGGGTCCGCTTCTCACCGATAAAAAGGGGCGTTCAACCGGAGCGGAAAAAAAAAGAATTGCGCAATTGAGTTTTAGATTCGAATTGCTCACTGGGGAATTTCTGAAGGGGAGGAGGGGGGGGGGATGTACTCGTACAGTACTGTAGCTTTGATGATTTCGATTCGATTCGGCAGTTTGAATTATACGATTGAGTATCGAGCTCCACCAGTGAGTTAGGTGGAGTTGAGTGGTGTAGCTTAGCGAGGGGAAGGGGAGGGAGGGAAGTAAACGGAACGGGACCTCATCGGCGGGTTGGGGAAGGAAGTCTACCGGTTGCACAATTGATATAAGGCACCAGCTGTCCCGCCCCTTCGGTAACAATTAATAGATACTTTTCTGGAATTCCAAAGCTCTCTGCTCGGCCTTCTTTTTTTTTTCCTTTTCCCTTCCTGTTTTACTACGTGTGATACTGAAGTGCAAGACAGCGGGTATAAGCTTTTTTTTTTTTCTTCTTCCCCCTCCTACTCCCTTCCAGAGGCACGGAAGATCCTCTCAATCCTGCTACAGACACGAACCACCTTCGATTACAGACACACGCTCTCCTACGATATAACTTTGAGGACTAAACGGGAATACTAAAAACGAGGAAGGAAGGGAACTGCGTAAAAAAATATAAAAAGATATTATCCCCCATGCACGAAGACGAAGGGTAAGTCTGAGCATCTAGTAGGGGAGGGGTTTCTTTTTCAACTCATTTACTCCCCCTGGCTCCCCTGGAGATCCACTGACACAAACTCTTGCGATATGAGTAGATACAGCTATTCTGAAGATGAAGAGGAGGCGGAATATTCTCCGGATGAAGAGTTTGTATTTTCCATCTCTAGGCTAGCTTAATTCGAAAGCGGGCAAACTAACTGGGGCTAGACCTTCATCCGGCGAAGAATATGATGACAACCTCTCTACAATGTCTCTTTCCGACTCAATAACGGATTATGTATATGAGAATGGTCGACGGTACCATTCATATCGTCAGGGGAGCTATGTTAGTTTCTAATTGCAAACGCTCGGAGGGTCTAACAGTGCTAATGATGGAGTAGGCATTTCCTAATGACGAGGTTGGTGTTTGATAATGGATCCCTTAGTTGAAGAGCTTGACTTATAGATCGTAGCTGGAACAGGAGAGATTAGACTTAATGCACCACCTCTGGAGGTTAGTCCTGGGCGGAAGGTTATACTCTGCTCCGATAGTTGAGAGCCAAGTTGAGAGGGTACGCGCGTCCATCTCGTCTTTATATGTCGAGTCTATTAACGAATAAATCAGATATTGGACGTTGGGACGGGTACTGGTGAGTTCTTATGTGAGATACATTGCAAAGGGGAGATGAACGCTGCTAATTATTAGGCATTTGGGCAATTGACGTCGCTGAGTATTACACCATCGTGCCCCATGTTTATTTGTTTGTTTATTTGTTTATTTGTTTATTTGTTTGCGTGTGGGAGTGTTACGATTGTTGATAGATAGAGTAGTCTGATCCCCTCTGCCCAAATCATCGGAAACGATCTCTCACCCATTCAGCCCAGCTATGTCCCTCCCAACCTTCGCTTCGAGATAGATGATTGCGAAGAGGATTGGCCCTTTCCCGACAATCACTTTGATTTTATTCATATCCGAAACTTGGTTGGATCGGTGCGTGATTGGGATCGGATATATGTCCAAGCTTACCGGTACAGTGTTGCCCCATCACCGGCAGTAATCACCACATTCACTGATTTAAGAATTGGGGCGTAGAACACTAAAGCCGGGCGGCTGGATAGAACTCAAGGACAACTTCCGTCCATTTGAATGCGATGATGGAACCCTGAAACCTGACAATATATTGCGCGCCTGGGTGGACAACTTTGAAAAGGCCACAATTATGGCGGGGATAAGCTGGGGCACTGCGGCTGCTGAATTTAGACCTAGTCTTGAGAAGACTGGATTCAAGGCGGTCACCGAGCAGATTCACAAAGTTCCGCTTGGGTACGTTCCTGGGTAAACTTGTGCCCCCCTTTGTTTGAAACAGTCGTAGTATTGATGACTAATGAGGACAGAACATGGGGAGATCAGGGTGACAGGTGGAGGGAAATGGGTATGATCCCACCTTCTTGTGATGGCTACTAGATTGCACTCAGCTAATAATGGTGACGCACTACCGGTAGGCACATTCCAGAAGGAGATGCTAATTGTTGGAGCGGAGGGTTTGACGCTGGCGATGTTTACTCGTGTGCTCGGGTGGGACAAGAGGGAAGTGGACGTATTTGTCGCTAGCGTGCGAGAGGCGCTGAAGGATCCCGTGATCCGCGCATACACTAGATTGTGAGCTTCTTCCGATCTCCTGTTGGCCGATCAATATTCTCGGGCCTGCGCTAATCAATGCAGTTTCATAACGTACGGCCAAAAGCCAATGTGAAATCTCAAAGGAGGTAGTAAAAAAACGAAAAAAAAACGAAAAAAAGAGAAAAAAATCAACACACAACCGTACTAGTATAGTAATAATATCATAAAAAAATTAAAAAAAAGACACTTAACACTTCAACTCGTACTCTCATGCACGAGCAATCACAACCTCATCCCCCTCGCATCACTCAAATCCAGATACCGATATTGCGCAAGGAAACCGGAACACAGGGATCAAAAATTTTCATTGCAAATTACCTGTGTGTACTGTACTGGTATAGGCCTCATACTAAATTCAGACTCAAATGTTCCATTCCCACATGCCAGGAACTCGCACTTGTATTGTACCTCCTCATCCAAGTATCCCCAAAACGCCCCATCAAAACTAGCAAGTATACCCCTAACAACTTCCACTTCACCTCCACCCCTTCCTCGTTCCCTCCCGCAATGTACCCGCCCCACCACATTTCCCCACCCCCGAACCTGGTCATCCTGACTGCAAACATACGGTAGCATATGGCAGTCAGGATAGGAATGTAGAACCTTAGCATCTGCAGAAATTCCCTTGGGAGGGGGGGGAGGGAAGTGGAGGTTAGGGTTTTGCAAGTATACTGAAGTGGTCGCGCCATGTGTGAGATAGTTGGTTGGGGTAAGGAAGTACTCCATAAGACTCTATGTATTATATCTAGACATCGTGACTTCAAGTTGACTTCTAACGAAGGGAAGAGGCCTGCTTCTAACCAAGCGTAATCTGGAATCTGGTTCATACCCCCAAACCGATGGATAAATAGACAATAAAGTAGCAAACAAGAAACTCGAAATGTAAAAGTGAAAGGGTAATATGAGGGATATAAAATCTACAAAAAACTAAAAAAACGGGGGAACTCCCCCTTACCTTCCAAGCTCCCATACTGTGATCTATCTACTCTGCCGTACTCCACCCGGTACCAGGCATCTTCCAAGCACACGCCAACCGAAAAACCCCAGTCCTCCGAGCAGAAACAAAAGGTACCGTGATGGAAACCCTACACGTTTACGCACTTCTCGCGCGAGACCACGTGACCTGGGGATGGAATCATTAATCGTCACTCGGATTTTCGCAAAATAAGTCCTCCATTAGAAGGAAGTCTCAAGCGCTGGATGATGACAATGATAGCGGTGGTAGTGAGGATGGTCGTGAGAATGGTTGGGGGGTGAGAAGGGATTATCGGGGGCAGTATCCAGTCTTCAGAAAGCTATTAACGAAGAAGTGGCTGCGCCCCCGTGAGACAGCTGGCGAGTGATTTCTGGCAGGTTATGGAATTCCGGGATTAGTTTTGGAGTGCCGGCGCTTGGTGCCAGGGGTGTGCGGAAGCCGGCGAAGCTATTCCTGTTAGATGTACCCCGCCATATAATGAGCACGGGCCAGGGGGGGCTTACGGGAATTTCACACAAGCAACCCAACATAACCTCCCGTTTATATGTCTTTCGCTCATCCTACCGCACATACCCTTCACGTTAACTCATCCATACGCGCGCGCACACACACACCCAACTTGGGGGAAGGGGAAACCCACAACGTCTCCAACCTGGCAAAAGCCCCAATTACACTAACCCCCTCTGGATCCTCCACTAGGAGTACCCCACCGCACATCTCTATCTCAACCTTCGTGCACGTTGGCCTGCACGCGAAGGTTAAACATACCGGGTACCGGGATATCTCCCTTCCCAAGTCCCTCAGAATAACCCGTTGGCAGATGAGAGTGGGGCCGGGGATGTATTCTACTAGTCTGAATATCGGGTGTAAGACGTAGGTTGTTTCTAGCGGTACTTATGTAGTAGGGGAAGGGCGGGGCGGCAGTGTGAAGAGGATCCTTCGCAGGAGGGCTTGGGTAGTGAGTCTTTCATGGAAAGTCTTTGAGGATTGCGTCCTCAGCAGATCCTTTGTGTTGAGGTTTTGGAGGATGTCCACAAGGAGGTAGGCTGGAATTTGACCGGTCATTTCTTCCCCCGCCTTTTATTTTTCCTTACCTTCCCTCTGATTATAGGTGGAGAAGAAGAAGGGTAATAAGATGGGGATGAGGGAGGGGCGAGATGGATAAAGGATGCCATGACGGGAGTTGCTGGCGGTAGTCAGTGCATATATGAGTTTTTAAAAGGCCTTGGGAGACGCTGACCACAAGGGCACTTGACGCAATTTCTTGGTATCAATCACTTGGGGTCTGTCAATCAGTTGCTGTGGTCGATTTTACAGTACTGGTATACGAGGGTGTTTGTCCTATTCTGTCTTATCTGGTTACCCAGCAGGTGGAAAGCTGGTGCTATCTGGATGTGGGGGGTGTCCAGATGGGGTCTCCCAAGGTGTTTATCCCAATGGCATTGCACCCTATCCTATGTCACTAGCCACTGTGCACAATGGAAGGATTTGTGTCGAGCAATCTCAACCCAACCCAACCTACTGTATAGTACGATACTCTAGATCACTATCATACCGGTATCACAACTGCGACCGATTAGGGCAGAAATAAACTTTTCCCTTTCCTTCCTCCTTCCGTCCCCCCAAGCAATAAGCCTGGTCCGTCCTGTTTACCAAAACTGCCCATCAAGGTTCTTCCTTTCATTTCCTTTCGTCATGCGGTCACCCCGCCCCACCCCATTATCCTCCCCTCCACTCACTCGCATGCGGATAAACCCACCGTGATAAGCCCTACACTGACCGCCGTACCACTCATCACGAGCACCTGCGGTCCCAGCCCATTCCCAGTCCGCTTCAGTCTGCCCGCAGCACCACAATAGCTAGGTGGCGGTATCATGACTCAATCCTCGGAATAACTATTCCATCGCACCAATAACCTGCCGGAGCCGGAATGGGAAGCAGCGCGGGGATGCCGGGCTGCGAGTGGGAAAGGTCCGAAGCAAGGAAAAATGAAGGAGAAAAAGGACCAAGGGGGGAAAAGAAACAAATGTTCAATTTTGGTATATTATTAAATTTTCGTTCATCGGTATTGTGCGAGGGGTGGAGGGGCTCGTGGGATGACTCGTAGTACTCATTCAACATCGATAAAGTACCGCTACCTGTATGGGACTGCCACTTCCTCCTACGACGGCTATTGAATGAAATAAGTAGTGAAGATAAAAGACCCGCAGCATCGACCAGAAGAAGTGGGGAGAGGAGGTTAGGAATTAGCAATGAGTTTAGTACCCGTTTTCTTTTAAGAATATCTCTTGATATACTTTTATGCTCTGTGGCAAAGATTCTCAAACTTCCTATCAGAAATAGCCTTTCATACTTCCTTCACGGTTCTTATTGGCTCTTCCTTTCATATCCTCCTAGATATTTGCAATTAAGGCTAAGTGTTTCATTTTAATGAATGGTGCTTCCTCTAACGCCTCCTTCCATTTAAATTAATGCTACTAGTACCCTTCCTAATACTTCATATTCCTTTTATTTTCTAGTATTGTTTTTTTTAAAAGATAGTTTTTTGTTTTTTGTTTTTTGTATGTTTTTTTGATAGAGACTTGAGATTGACTGAACTAGGCTCCCGAGAAATTGGATACATTCATGCTCTTTGTCATGGAAGAAGACTGCAGTTCCTTTAGACCCCCAAGAGGCATAAGTGCCCATATTATAATCAACTCTGGGACCGGTTTATTCTTTCCAATTTAGCAACTGGGCTTTGAAAAGCCTATTCTACTATCCCCCAGACAGAAGTGATATGTCTCTGGTCACATCTAGTACCAGTTTCTCTCCTACAGTGCTCTCTCTTTTCCGTTGGGGGTTATTTTTGGTCCGGGAAAGTGCCAGTGACTTATAGCTAACTGATATTACCTACTTAATATTGTTTCAACCACCACGTTGAAACCGGATAGAAGATGACTCATCCTTATTGCTGTAGATTCCTTTTACTCTCACCTTATAAGTATTCTCGGGGATTCAGTTGGTAAAGTTTTTAGGTTATTGTCGCTGTGGATGCGATTGTGCGGCGAGGCGTCGCGCCCATCTTGTAGGTCCAATTCAGTCCTGTTCTTGTGCCGATATCGCACCGTAATCCACACTTGGCATCTTCCTCTACTAATTTGAGGGAACTAACTGTACTCACACTGTACCGTCCCACCGGTTCACATTACTCAAATACTTTAACCTTACGTCCTTCACACCCACACACGCGCACACACTCACCCTCACACCCACACCACCCACAACACACGCACACGCACACGCACACGCACATACTCGAGTACATTCGTAGGGAGAAACGCAATGAACGACGATCCAAAAACTTCCGCCCGGAGTTGCACTTCCTGTCGCGCGCGCAAGATCCGCTGTGACAAGTTGAAGCCTTCCTGCCATGCGTGCGCCAAGAATCGCTTATCCTGCGAGTACCCAACCGCCGTTCGACGTGCGGCGCCGCGGCCACGGCGGGACGTGGCGCTCATGCAGCGGCTCGTGAAGCTCGAGGCCGTCATCGGGGAGTTATCTGGTGCCGGCGGTGGCACTTCTATGGGGGGCTTGGGTGGCGCTGGGAGTGAGAGTGATACCGGTGGTGGGAGTTTAGAGGCGTGGGAGGGTGGGGATGCAGCGAGGGGATTGGGAGAGTTAGAGGCTGGGTTGGGGAGGCTGTTGGTTTCAGAGGGCAAGTCGAGGTACATCGGCCCAAAGTTTTGGGCGAGTTTGAGTGAGGAGGTGGGTTTCTTTTTTTCTTCTTTTTTTTCTTCTTTTTTTCTTCTTTCCTTTCTATTCACTGCCTTTGCCTCGCCTGCGTTTGGTGGATCTGTGAGGATGGTTGCGGAGACTGAAAGAACTAAATGGCTATGGGTTGAGGGTGTCCTGCGCATAGTTGACCCTTCACTAGCTTGATTCGTTGTCTCACGATAAAAATGGATGGCAGAGGTCTCAAGTCATGCTTCAGCTAGTTTAGGCAACGACTACAGCTCTAACGTTATGACTAGGTGGCCGACCTCAAATCCTTCCTTGACGAGCCGCCCCCAACAGCCGTCACCTCTCCAGAATCACCAGATGCAACCTTCAATCTGCCCTCATCCTTCCTCTTCAGGTCCGCCGCCGAGGACCTGTCAGGGTTCTATCCTACCCCCGCAGAATCTGCCCAACTATACGATATATATCTCGTCTCTGTCGATCCGGTAGTACGGCTTCTACACAAGCCCACCTTTGAGTTAAAGTTGGCGAAGCTACAAGAAGAAGGCCCTGAGTCAGCAGCTCTGCATGCCGACAAGGGCTTTGAAGCTCTCGTTTTTTCAGTATATTATGCCGCGGTTAATAGTCTTCATCTGGCTAGAGTGCCGCAAATATTTGGCATAGACAAACCGAACTTACTGAACAGATATCGTGTAGCCGTAGAACATGCCCTGGCTAATGCTGGATTCCTACAAAGTGAAGAATTGACGACGTTACAAGCCCTTGTACTGTTCATCGTAAGCTCTTAACCCCGTTTCCTAGGGTGAATGGAACTGATGATCAAAGTCCTGCTCCCGAGCTGCAGATGACACTCGAACGCCATGGGTGCTCGTCGGTGTAGCAATTCGCATAGCGCAAAGCATGGGTCTTCATAGAGACGGGCCAATCTTCGGCATAAATCCCTTGGAAACTGAAATCCGGAGGAGACTCTGGTATGAAATATGTCTACTCGACCTGCGTACGGCAGAAGAACATGGCTCCGACCCTGGTATATCCACCCAGAGCTATGACACCAAGTTACCACTCAACATAGAAGATACCGATATTCTCCCTAATTCCGCTTATCCGATAATCCCGAGAAAGGGCTTTACTGAGATGACCTTCTCCCTAATACGCTTCGAAGTCCTAGATTGTTTTAGGATAGTGGTCAAATCTACACCCGGAGCTGTCAAAGTCAAAGGAGTCGAACAGCTCACCCTAGAAGAGAAAGAAAAGATGTTGGATGAATTAGCCTTGAAGTTAGCAGTCGAGTATCAAGTGGGGCTGGATCTCAGCGTTCCCATCCAGGGGATAACGGATATGGTTATACGGCTGATGATAGGGAGGGCTTTGCTGTCCTTGTATCACCCACTAAGACATTTTAAAGATGGTTCGCTATTGAGCCAAGAGAAAAAAGACATGTATGCTTATTCCCCAGGCTATGCGTGAGACAATGCTGATCCTAGAAGACTATTCCGTACGGCGGTGGAAGCCTTAGAGTGCTCCGCATTCCTGGTAAGAGATCCTGACGCCGCGCGGTACAAGCAATGGAATTGGCTCTACCAAAAACACAACCAGGCTCATGCAGTTAGTTTTGTGTTATCCGAGCTTGCGGTAAGGCCACCATTTGGCACGGATGATATGGTGGAGAGGGCATGGGTGGCGATAGACTTGCTCCTGGATACCGAACCCGAACAATGGATTCAGGAGCACCCCCTCATAGGGGAGGGAGTGTGGAAACCATTGGGCAAACTCAAGGACAAAGCACTCGCTAGGAGAAGGAGAGCGATGCAGGATATAGGAATGGCGCAGGGGCAGGTACCGGGTGCATCGTTGTTGGCGGAAGAAAGTTATATGCTGGGAGGAATAGATGTTGAGGGTGCACCCATTGATTGGGTGAGTTGTTGCCATCGCCACCTATGGATGCTGAAGTATACTGTATGCTGACCGTAAATAGCGCGAGTGGGACGAAATGTTTCAATACATCAAAATGGATATTGAGTAGGAGTGATTCACCAAGGAGATATACTGTACGCTGGGTGGGGGATGGAGGGCAGATCAGGGTAAATAGCTTTTAGCAAATACCGGCAATAGGTTATGTAATGGTATCGTACAAGAATGAAGCCACAGTGACAGAGCCACCTACCGGCATTCCGAAGAGGACAGCTCCCGTCACAGGACCGTACCCTGCCGCAATGGAGATAGGGTAGAATCTCATGGACGTCGGAACCTGCCCAATCGTCGCTCTCTATGTTTAAAGTGTGGCGACTTGGCATTTTCTTCGTGCCTTCCTGTTGGTTCGGCTGCCTTAGTTTCACCTTCCTTCGCTTTAGCCCCATTCCGATTTTTATGAGAATATACGGGTACAATGTCATTGTCATTACAGTAATCTTTAATGCGCGGGGAGTATCTATTTGCTTAACTTTACCGCCATCCTAATTTCCAGCTCCCCTTCCCAATCCGCCCATCCTTCCTTCTTTTGCTCTCCCGATCCGTCCATCCATCCACAACCAACATTCCGTCGTTACGCAAAAACCATTCGGCGACCAAACCAAACCCCGGCCTCGCCGACTTCAGTCAATGCCTAACGAAAGCATGGCAACCAAGCCTCCTGATCTGATTCCCCAATCAAAAAATGTTCCGCCGTTGAGAACGTGCTTGACAGACGCGGGTCCCCACGCGCCAATTACCTACATGGCTTGAACCCATGCTGAGAACTCCGCAAGCTCATAACATAACTGGTTCACGCTCTCTCCGGCCCACACACCTAGGGCATCAGATACGATGCTGTACCTCTGGCTTGTCTCGCAACGTCCGGGCGTCCGAGTCAGTTTTTTTCCTTTTTTCTCCTGTTCGGCGACCTTGTTCTCTCCATTGAATGTGTGCATACTGTACATAGACTACCTACGTATCATACTGCGACATGAGTTAGGTTACCGGTACTCTTAGGAGTTCAATGCGATCTGATGTGATATCATACGGTATGATATCGTATGCACTTCCCATATGACTTTGCGGTATCTTGCTTGGTAGAGGAGCCAGAATGCTCTACGGTCCAATTGCTATTAAAGTAATGCTTTGGCTCGCGGGGAATGTCCTGGTTCTATAGCTCATTGATCCGGCTTGCGTTATTATAATGCTCGCCGAATAAAGAGAACAGGATGGTAACGTACGGTGGTAAGAGGGATAAACAAAAAAAAGAGAAGGGAAGATCTCCGCAAGCCTGGCCGTTCTCTCGAAGACATTCAAAAAGGGACCAGAGACCTCGCCCTATATAACCACTGTGACATCTTGTCTCACAAAGTGCGGGCGCAACAAAACCTTCGTTTTCTTTTCTTTTCTTTGGCCTCTTTTCTAGAAGGGGTTGTTTTTTTACGCAGAGAGCTGAGCGAGGCTGGGTCCGAACGACCTTTCATCATTGACATTCGAGAGTCCATTCTCGACGAAAAGGGGCAATTTTTTGTCTTAAAATAAATCCCACCCAGTTCAAACGATTTATCTTTCTGGAAAATGTTTACTCCTGTCGAATCGTCGTTCGGTGCGTTCTTGCTACACCTTAGTACCACGCATCTGCTTTTGGGGAATGGACGGGTGCTGGGTGCTAGCGGGGTTCTGGGGAGTGCATTTTGGAAACCTGATGGACATAATATACCCTTGCTAGCGGGTATGGGGATTAGTGCTCTGGGGACTTGGTATTTCGATATGTGGTGGAAGCCATCCTATGCTGGGGCACCAGAAGTGTTTGGGGGGTGGACTTGGGTAGTTTGTGGACTACTTGTTGGGATTGGGACCAAGGTTTGTTTGTTATCTCTTTTGCTTCAACTTTTTTTAGTTTGTCATCTTTGTTCGTTCGTGGGTTTCTTTTTGTTATGCGCTGTGCTACTTGCTCAATTCTGGAACGTTGTTGCTAACATACCTTCCTAGTACTCTAACGGGTGCACATCTGGGCACATGCTCTGCGGTATCCCACTTGGCCGCCTCCGCTCCTTTGTTGCGGCCATAACCTTCTCGGCAACATGCCTTGCCGCCGCCACCATCGTGGGAGCATACACCGAGTCTCCATGCGGAAGCACACCATGCTACACCCCAACCTACCCTACCACTGCCCGCGTCAAGCAATTAATTGCCATTGCCGCGACTGCCACGGCGATAACACGCACCTCCCTCCCCCTCCTCCGTAAACTCCCACAACGCACAGCGGAAATAATCTCTTCTCTGTGGTCCGGTGCCCTCTTTAGCCTCGGCTTGATGATCGCCGGTATGACGAACCCGACGAAGCCTTTGGGATTCTACTCCATGATTACGGACGGCGGGAAGCGCTGGGATCCGTCCTTCCTCATGATTCCTATATTTGCATTGCTCCCGAATTTCCTGATCTGGAGGAGGATTGTTGGAAAACCTGGTGCAGCGCCCAGGGGGGGGTGGAAGACGCCTACTAAGAAGGAAATTGACTTCAAGTTGGTTGCCGGATCGGCGGTGTTCGGGATTGGGTGGGGGATGCTGGGCGTTTGCCCTGGGCCTGGGATCGTTGGAGGATTCCTGGGGGGTTGGAGAGGGGCTAGTTGGGTTTTCGGATTTGTGCTTGGGAGATATTAACATCCCCTCTCATATATAAAATAACTGTGATGCTTACTTAAAATGCCTCATATTCTTTCTCTCGCTCTTATTTTTATTTTTATTTTCTCATTCTCTTTCATGTCGATACTTCTCACTCAGGGATAATCTCTTTTGTTTTGTTCTGTCCCTTTACCTCTCTTTCGTGCTGCCGGTTAGCACCTTACCTGACCGAAGCTGTACAGTACATAAATGCACGTACAAAGATATGAATATTCGTTCCAACCCCACCGATACCGTGCCAAACCATAAACCTTAGCAAAGCTTACCCAAAACGACACTAGATACTCCCGCAATCCCTGCAGAAGTACCAAATCCGTTTTATTGCTCCGACCCCTCTTCGTGTGACAGAAGCTCGCGGGATAGATAGTCGCCGTACCGTACGGTACGATAGAAGCAGGCTAGGAGGACCGGAGCTTCTAGAATTACGGTATTTCGTGTGAGGTTGCTGGTGCGGAGTGGGGGCTGTTGGAATGGACGGAGGGGCGGGTAATCTGGATTGGTCGAGTACTGTACTCGAACACAGGGATTAAGAGAATATATGCCACCACCCGTGCATATCTGTCAGCTGTGCGGTCAAATAAATTATACCCTCAATTCTCGGGTACTTCTTTCTAGGGACGAGTACTGGCACAGTAATAGTTCTGCTCGCACTGTAAAAGAAAATCCGTGTGTATAATATCGAGCACTAATACAAAATATACCCCCTGTTTTTCCGGTGCTTCTTGCCCTGAACAAAGTGCTCGGGGTCATTAAAAAAACTCGAGAACTATTTCCGCTGACCCGATGCAATTCTCGATAGCGCACAAGGGTTATGTTTTCCGGTTATTAATGAACACCCCCCGAGTACCAGAGTTCTATCATACTTTAGATGGATGGATCGAATATCCCTACTAGAAGGATTGTTTTGTTCATTTTCTCCCTCCGCTGGGAGATTACTCGAGTGGTTGTGTGAGGGTCGGCGATGGCGTGGTGCGGTATTATGATACACGCTTAGGGGATCTAGGGATGGATAAATAAATTAATGGGGGTGTATGGATCAATGGGGGGTTGTTATCTGGAAAGAGTGCCCGCACTGTAATTATGGTTCATTAGCGGGGGTGGGGCAGGGAAGGGTGAGCTCGCCTTCACCCAATTGGTGCACCGCGTGGAAATTTCCGAGGTTATGGGTCTTAACGAAAGATGATAACACTTGGTATAATAGATCTTGTTAGGGATAGTGCAGTGCGGAAAGGAGGCCACGTCCTAAACGCCGATACTATGCGGAGACTCTTTTTTTCGTGTTACTCGATGCTACCATTCGAGACACAAATGACGAGTGAGTGAGGGTGATAAGCTGCAGTGAATATCCAGGCCCTCTATCCACTATTGACATTCCAAATAAAGGCTTCATAGCACCAAAGCACTATTGCTCCAGAGTCATTTTTATAAGCTAGTGATAGGGCCCTTTGGGTGCTCCGGGCAGCAGCCCCGGCCCACGCCAGGGATGTACGGGAGTCGTACTGGGCTTCTCACTTCTCCGGGAGCTGCTCTACAATAGAGCATCCACCCCAGTGAGCTTTGCGTTCTGTTAAGGTTCCTATGAAACTAGGAAAGTATGTTTTTACATCTCGGTCAATGTATGGTCCGGGATTGTTTGCCTAACCATCAGGGACTGGGCTTGCTATCCTGCCCTGGGCCAATGCGGTAGTCATATTGTTCGCCCTCGTCATAGGCCATAGCGCTTGACCCGCGAACCAGTGCTCACCCAACTTTCTAACCCCCCCCAATACCGGTGAAGGCGGACTTTGGCCAAGGGTCTTGCTGGCTGGATGCAGATATGCTTCAGCGTTGCCCTTCTGAAGTCGAGAGCCATGATCTATTCTGCCTCCTTTCCTTTCCTTTTCCTCCCCGGAATGCCATTCTCGGCTCCCTTCTTCCTCAGGTCTTTGGGGGGCTCTCCGCTGGGTGGAAGTCGGTATAACATTCTTGGTGTAGAGGATAATTTAGGGTCGCGTTTTTGGTATTGGAACCCCTACGTGCTAGGTTTGATAGCTAGGAGCGTAGGGTGAGCATGCCTTTTAGGGGATTACGTCCCATGGGCTAGAGAGACGATGTCTCGGTGGGTTGGTCCACTCATGGGCTCACCGCATGGCCTTGATCACAAAGGGCATTCAATGCCAATATGCCTTCTCGCACTTTAGGCCTCGGGCGCCCGCGAGTGGTTTATGCAAGGACATCATCTCTTCCTAAATCGATTTCGTGTCCCCTACATCAACGTTAAAGCTTTACTTAGGATGAAGAAAGGATCGGATTAGCAGGTTCGGTAGTTGTAGTATAGGAAATTTAATCCTATCAGACCACTATGAGAGCGTTGGGTGGTTCTCTTTCTGTTAGTAGCCGCATATGCAGCCTACCAGCCACTTGTAACTCATACCAAGGTGCTTCCGTCAAAGTGGATTCCGGGGACCAAAGCCACGTATCGGGGTCCGGAGAGGTGCGAGAAAAAGGGAATGGTGTAGTACTCTAGATACGTCAAGATACCCGCTAGCGCGATGAGCTCTAAGTTAAGCAAGATTATCCAATTAATACCTTCTTTTGATGTGTGTTTCCCTCGTCTATTGCGAAGACTATGGCTGAAAATATTAGTCTTCGAAGGGCACAATGGAGCTGAGAAGGCGCCTTTAAGGGTTTACTTAAATGGAGGGCCTATATGCAGTCCTATGTGGGTCTCCTCCCCCCAAAAAATAATAATACTGAGAATCAGTCACCGATACTCATAGGTATTCGCTGTTGGTGGCATATTGAACGATTTTTCTAACACGGGGATGCTTACTACTTGAGTATAATGGCGGGTTTAGGGGCCGGGCCTTGTATGAGAACCATCCACAGAGTCTCTCGAATTTACTGATGGTCTTGCTGTAGGTGGGGTGAGCAGTAATTCAGCAACAACGGTTCCGGGAGAATTAACGTGGAACAAGCTTTCCCAATATGCCTTTTAGCGACAAGACAAACCTTAAACTGAGAATTGATCAGCCTTCTAACCAATCCACAGCCTATTCAAGTTAGCTTCTCGTACGACAATCTCCACAACTATACTAGAGCTATAATAGCCGGGGGGGGTAAGTGGGCATATACACTCGTAGACTTCTTGTGTGAAATACCGCGAAGCAATGCTACATTCTATTCTGTGACGTTCCCCTTGATGAGTAGCAAAAATGTTGCCAACAGTATACGCACATCTTCTGAGGCACTCTGCCACGCATCTCAAGCTTGGATGGAAGGGTTTCCAAGATATGGGAGCAAAGAGTGTAGATGAATAAGTTACTTGTGCTAGGCAAGTAGCACCCGAACATAGGAGTCGTGAATTTGTGATATACCGGTGGGCACGAATTTTTTTGCCCTGTATCTTGCGAATCCTTGTTTTCAGGTAATCCTTGTCTACGACAAGTACCCAGGCTATGGGGGAAAATATGGGTGATTTTTATGTTCATGATACCTCCCGAGCCCCTAGCTAATTTATCCCTATGGCCCGGGATTCCGATCCTTGATCGAGCGGGAGCATGACCGCATCAGAGCCCGGGGGTACAAGGATTCCCCTCCCCTAAGAAGCCGGGGACCACCCGAATGAACACCATAGGATTACTCTCCGCATGAATGGAACTCCCCGAGAGATGGGGATCCGCTAAACACTCGGCGAAAACAACACCTCCGGAGTTCTGCTCCAGAGCCAAACAATAGCGGACCCCCTTCCTGACTTGTTCCATCGTCTGGGCGGGTGCAAAGAGTATACCACGAGTGCGCAGAACTCTACTCAAAAAATCACTACGGCGACCTGGCTCTCATCCTCAAGTGCGTCGAAGAAGCAAATAATGACATATTTAGTGTGAATCACTGACAAGCGAGTGCTACAGAGCAAGGCACATAGTGAATCTCAAACCAGACAGGTTCGACCACACGAAGTCTAAAGTGATGACTTTCACGTATTATACTATGATACTAGTAATACAACAATGCGCTCGGCTATTTTATGTGCGTCGATGTGCAGAGGGAATTGGGCTTAGCGCATGGAGCACCGCGGTAGATGATGTATTTGGCAAGATGGAAGATAAGCTCGCCCTAGCTGTCGGGGCTAAATCGTGTCCTTACGGAGGAGCCAAGGCTTCCCTAAGTGCGTTCTTTCGAAACTGGCTCTGACGAGTGCGGTATCCAGTTGTATGCATGTGGTTCACCCCTAATACACAACATGTCACTCGCAAATGGTCCCTATTTGCGAGTATGAGCTTGGGGATAGTGTTGAGAACTATCGGGTGCAAAAGAGGGCAAGCGAGTAGTTCCACAGGTTCAAAGGCAAAGTAGTCACCGGAGAAGGCAAAAGACTTATTTTACTTATTGAACAAGAAGACTATTAAGAGGGAAAAGGAAGAAGGAAAGAAACAAGAGAGAAGAGAAGCAAGGATTTGAGAGGGAACAGGGGGGTGTGACGTAGGTGGTCACGAGGTGTCACTCGTAACTACAGCAACAGATAAGAGGAGAGCACCCATAACTACAGTTTCCAACAGATAGACTCCCCTCGCAACTGGATCAGCGGGGAAATTTGTAGCCTGGTTTAATTATCCCTTCAAAGAACATTTCGCCTCGACCGGTTACCATAGGCTGTCGGTGGACAACCTCGTCGGTGAAGTCTAGAAGCACATAAATTTGGGTTTGGTTAAAAGTTATAATATCTAGCTGCCGATATAACGTCTCTTCCCCGCATTCTAGAGCGGAGTACCCCAACAAAGCTGGGGAAAAAAACTAGCGTTAGCGTATTAGCCCTTAGTTAGCTTCAAGATATTTGAGCGAATGCTCCAAAGAAGGATATGGCGGCGGGGGAAACGAAGCTTCATGGCACTATAGTGGCACTAGCCCAGCCAGAGTGTTTTATCCGACAATAGTGAGGTGCGCAGAGGCGCAGGCACGAGGCCTGATAGCGCCTTGTCTTGGTCTATAGCCCGAGAGAAACTGGTCGATTTGGCATGTTGGAGTTTGGATAGCGCACCGGGAGTGTTGCTTACGTTTCTGTATTAACAAAACGAGGATACTACAAGTTACAGGCAGATAGAACCCGAACACTTTAGTCCGAATTTTGTATGGACGGTCAGATACGCATAGATATTCACCGGAATCCCCTCGTTCCTGGTTCTATCGATATTATGAGAGAGTACTGTGATTGGGTACTGTGGGGCTGGCAATGGGGCAAGTTAGCTACTAGGTTTCTTTACTTTTACTTAGATATTATATAGATAGAGACCGTAGATAGAGGCACGGAGGTGGGTTGATGTTGTGGTTGTTTTGCCCGGGCAAGGGCAGGAGCGGGAAGTTAACAGGCCTTAAAGCCTGCCTGTATTTACAGGGAGAGCGGACGATCGTGATTACATCAATAGTGTTTGTTGAGCAGGAGAAAGGAGAGCCTTTCTTCACATGTGAGCGGACAATTGAGTGTCTATCTTCCTCTTTTAATTTACGGAACTTCGGGAAGAAGTTTTCTTCTCCGATCAGGCTTTGCTTAACGATCTTCTTTTCCTCCTTTTTTCTCCGTCTTCGTCCTTCATTCCTCTGGCCCCGCTTCGGAACAGTTTTTTTCCTCTCTTTCCTATACTTTCCGGAGGTCGACCCCGGGACGAAAAGGGGTTTTTCAGTACTGATGTCCTTTTTTACCTGAGGTAAAGTATCAGGCACCTAAACTATCTATTTTCTGAGGAAGCAGTTAAAAGATCAAGAGGGAATGATATTATCGGCCAGTTCCTATGGTCTAATGTCTTAGGAGACTGGCCGGCTAATTTGAAACAGGGACAATCATGAATTCGAATCCGGGGGCAGTGGAGTAGCCGAGCATTAAAAAAAACAGTAAAGGTCTCCGATGCCACGGATCCCGATCATAAATCCCTCCAATGCCACAATATCCCTCCAATGCCACTGCTTATTAAGTATTAAGGATGATGATCAGATAAAATAGAGGGAAAAGATTAACTGGTATGAAATGAAAAATTAAATTGTACTGTTTCTCATCAAGCAGACTTCATGAGCAATAGTGACCGACTGGACACCAAACAGCAGAGAACCTACCAGCACCTATTTAGGAAGAGAAATTTTATTCCTCTAGGCTACCACACCGTGCAATGTCAGCACTTTGACAATTACCGAGCGGGCCCGGCCTTGGGCAATTATTCGACAATTTTGAGGACCTTAAGGAATTGATCGAAGATTGGTCAATAAAGGAAAGGTTTTCGTTCCTCGTTGCTGATAAGGATCAGAGCCGTGCAATCTACACATGTGTTGTTTTGCACTGTGAATGGCGAGTCAGAGCTACCTGCACAGAGGAAGGGGATATTCAGGTTACGGTACTGAATTCAGAACATAGCTGTCTTCCGGGAGAGGGAAGTAAGCGGTATAGTCTGGCTGGATCAAGCTCTTGGCTGCGTCGGCATATTCCTAAGTACCTGAATGTTATGCAAGCTACAAAGCCCGGGGAAATAATTGACTGCCTTACGGTCCAATTTGGCGAAATGCTGCCTTACAAGTCAGCGTGCAGAATCAAAAACAGTCTTTTGGCTGACACATTGGAGGCCCAACGGGACGGGTTTCGACAGCTCCCAAGATATGTCGAGGCCATCTGGATAGCCAATCCAGATACATATATACGGCTTTCCAGCCACCATGAAACCAATCACTTCCAGCGAATTTTCATCTTTCCCGTCCAGTCACGCGAGTCCTTCCGCTTATGTCGTCACTTTATCGCAGTCGATGGAACATTCCTGAAAACTAAATTTGTTCAGACCCTGCTATTGGCAGTTACAATTGACGCCAATGGTCATACCCTACTCCTTGCTTGGGCGATAGTGAAGAGTGAAAATAGTTCTTCTTGGGAGTACTTTCTCATCAATCTACAGCAATCTATTCCGGAGATCTGTACTGAAGCCACCACCCTGATAAGTGATCGTGACAAGGGGCTTATCAGTGCTTCAAATGTAGTAGCACCTACAGTAGTTTGTGCCTTCTGTTGCCAGCATTTGAAGGAAAACTTTACCACTACATACGGAAGAGGTTTGGCATCAAAGTTTTGGGCTATTGCTAGAGCTGAAAGTGTTCAAAATTTTGAAAATACCATGCTTACCCTCAGCGAAATAAAGCCTGCTGCTGAGCAATATTTAAGCAATATTGATCCTAGGCTGTGGGCAAAGGCACACTTTCCTGGAAGCAGGTATGGCCATGATACCTCAAATATTGTCGAGTCTGTCAACAACTCATTAAAGCTAGACCGTGAGCTATCTATTGTCGACCTACTTAATGCAATTTGGCATCGAGTCATGAAACAAAGATTTGAGCGCTATCAAGCTGCTTGTAATTCTGGCCCAGGAGTTCTATATACCAAGTTCTGTACCAAAGAATTGGGGGAAAGCAGGATTTGGGCTCGACAAAATATTGCCCAAATGGCAAATGAGATACATGGTCATGTCACACAACCTAATGGGAATGTCAAGATTGTAAATCTTGCTACTGGCACATGCACTTGCGGGCGTTATCAAGAGAACGGAATTCCTTGTGCTCATGAATTAACCTGTATAATGAATCTCCATCAAGTAAGTAAACCCATTTTTCATTACTACTATTCACCATACTAATTTTGCTCTCAGCCTATTCAGAACTACCTTCCTGATATCCTTTCTATTTCTACCTGGAAAGAGACATATGAAACGAACCTTCTTCCCGTTGATATTACCAATATTCAGTACAACGAGGCTACACCTGAGCCAGCGCCTCCTCCAGACATCCGTCCTAAACACTTTGGACATGGGGATCTTCTACCTATCGCTGCCCAGGTAGAACCACCACTTACCCGCAGGCCCCGTGGACGTCCACGGAAAACACGACTCCGGGTTGGCGAGGTTATGCAAAGGCAGCAAAACAATAATCCCCGACCTCCCCCACACTGCTCCACCTGTGGTGCCATTGGACATAACTCTGCAACTTGCCGTAATGCTCATAGTTAATCTAATTCTTCTTTCTCGCTCTCTTTTTCTTTTTTTTTTTAATTTCTAATTTTTAATTTAATTTGTATTTTATCTTATTATCATCCTTAATACTTAATAAGCAGTGGCATTGGAGGGATATTGTGGCATTGGAGGGGTTTATGATCGGGATCCGTGGCATCGGAGACCTTTACTGTAAAAAAAAAGAAGCTCGGCGAACTACTTTTTTGCTGGGGGGTAGGTCTAGGGTTGGTAATGCCCTTGGGTCAATTCCCGCCAAATGTTGGGGTGGGACTGCTGGCTAGTGTTCGGGTACCGTACTATATGCCTGTAACTTGTAGAAAGTGAAACTTGGGTGTTTATCATTACTGTGTTGGGATATATTCTAGCACGCCTGGTGTAGCCTGGTTAGGTATCAGTGTTCTGTGAAGCAGGAGTTATTATGGACCCACTCCCATGCCCTACATTTGGAGTCTAGAGTGAATGATTTATAGTTGCTGGATTCGGTTTGTTCTCTTATCACAAGTTGTGTTCTTTTTCTTCTTCCTTTTTTCTCCCATTTCCAAAGATCTTCACTGACGTTACGGGGAGAAGAATCCAGCCCCGGGGCTGAAAAGTATTGATGCAGTTTTTCGGGCCTGGAGGACTGGGTGTACTAGTACAGCACTTGTATACGAGGGCCTTTTCGTATACAAAAATGTGCGGATCTGCTCGAAACTTCGAATCGAACATACACATGATGGAGTCCCATTAGAGGGGTCAGCTGCACCATGCAAAATGATAATTGTGTTGCTGCTAACGAGCCCATTCACTCTGGTAGCGCCGCTGGCGTAAGTGTTTATATTTTAATGGGAAATACACAATGTGTTAAACGGCGTTATTTAGCAGTGTTCGAGCCTGCGCACTCCTATCCCTTCGCTTGATTTCGCAGCTTGCCCCTAGTGGTGTGGCAACGACACTTAGGCGCGATGCCGATAAGCGCATGGTTAACTATGCAATTCGCCATTATTCCCTAAACATCTGGCAGTCACCCGCGTTTAAAATGGTTGACCCCAGAATATTTGAGTGACTAGGAGAAAATATACGCAAAAAATCTTGTGCTCATCATGGCTATGCCGAGTGCTGCTGATTTTACTCCATTCTGACAACTACACTGCCTCTCAAGCAAGACATTTTCCTTATCATGATTACACAAATAAACTAGTGCTCAACATTGTGAATGGATGTAAACATGATGGCAGTTTAAGGTATGCTTTGCCCATTAATGACTAGTCGTTACCGGTCCCAAAGCTACTCCAGCGCTGAAAGTTTGTGAAATTCGGGGTCAAACGGAGGGGAGGCAAGTAACTAATACAAGTTAGTAGAAGTATATTCCGAGACATGCACCACAACAAAACCACCATCCTATATAACTAAGAAAAAACCTAGTTTAGCACAGGTTGGCTAAACCTGAGCCATCCACCATCATATCTTCTTGGAAACCAACTCTCAAATTTAGCACACAGCGCTGATAGCACGGTCAACTACAGTCTCTCATGGGGCCGTGGCGGATGAAAGCAGGTGGCGAGCGAGGGTATTTGGCTAGTAAAAAATCGAATTCGTCAAGGTGGGTAACAAAAAATACCTGCTGATCCCTGTTTGTTACCCAGTGATATTCGTCAGGACACCATGAGAGACTGTAAACCTCTCTATTTCAGCCTAAACATGTTTCGCGTTGGGTCACACAACCTATTGCTACACCGCAGGGTAGCCTGACCACTTATATGTTCGTTAGTTAGTTCGGGGGTTACCGCAAGAACACGAATAATTGGACCTCACGCTAGGACGTTGGAGTTGCCCCAACTGGCAAGGTCTGACTCTTTTTTCTTTTTCTTTTTTGCCTTAAGCCTAAGCTGAAGGGGCAAGTTTTCGCTCTGAGCTGTGCTCTTGCCCCGTGATCCAAAAGAGGGGATTTCAGACCTCTTAGCGCGAGGTCCAATTATTCGAGTTCTTATGGTATTACACCGCTGAGGCAAATTACTTATCTCCAACCTACCACCAAAGATCCATTCTATATAATAGTCTCACCATTTCCGCAACAAATTCATCACCCGAATTTACGAGTGATCCCGCGGCGGGGCCGTACCCTCTGTACCTGCCTGATCTGGCCTTGGCGAAACCAACAAGTGAACCCCGGATTTCGAACACGGGACTCCAAAAACAGGTGGCATGGATAAGCATTTATCGATATCGAGAGGCGGGGCACCACAATATAGATCCACCTTCGTATCCATCGTTGCGCCACGGTGACTGGTGTTGTCTCATGAAGTTAGGCAGCGTATGTGGTGACCTCAAATTGCCCTTTTTCTAAGGATATATGGTAGTGAAGTGGGTGAGGTGGTTGCGGTGGTTTTACTATGCTGCGGAGAGGTCCTCCGATTTTCGATCTAAGGGATTCTCGAGCAGGGTTTTGGGGATGGTCAAAAATACGGCACCGAATAGCAACTGGAATGGGTAGTGCACAACGTCTTCTGTTCCCTCTTGTTTACTAATCTAGTGGTAAAGACAGAAGTATATATTAAAAACAACACCAAGCTCTGATCCTTCTATCGATCACCACACATCACCACTTTCTTGCCGGCAGGTTCCGTATCCCAAAACAGAAACAAAAGGAAGAAACGTTCTGTGAAATCTCTGAATAAAATAAATGCATCACATAGACTCCTACTCTCGTGCACCTTTGGTCCAATGACCAACTCTTGTTCTGCCTTCATCTCCATAGCCATCATGGGTTCCTTTAACAGTCTGTGCTCCTTCTCATTCCTCAACGGAAACATATTTCCCGTGCTTCCGCACTTGCGTAAAACAAAAGAAACGATAGCATGCCGAGCAGAATTAACCGAATTCCAACACAGGGCTGGTACAATTTACGAGATGTCAAGTGCCCTGGAATAGGCATTTGATTGATGGTGCGATGGCGCTTTGGGCCAATGGTTCTAGAGTGATAGGGAGGCACTGCTCGCGCAATCGGGGCTGCCAGTGATTCTCAGTATGGAATAGCGGTTTTTTTTTCAATGTGAGGGGTGGTCAACTGGCTAGTGAGGATTGGCTATAAGTAGGTGCAGTCCTTCCGGTAGAGAATCAGTCTGGCTAGGCTAGGCTGAATACTACTCTTGTATCGCAGTACACTTCTAACACACCTCACGATGCACTTCCCTACCACAATCTTACTCGTACTCGGAGCACTAATTGGCAATACCCAAGCCGTCGTCAAAGCCCTCGACCTCTCCTCCCCGCAAGGAACCAGCGTATGGACCTGCGTAAAGAACCAATCCTTCCTAAAAGGTGTACCCCGATTATACCAAGAAGCCTGTGGCGTATACTTTCCCGCCCTCTCTCCTCCCTTAGCTAAAATCTGATAAATCCTCAGCGCGGCGGCCGCATAGACCCAACCTTCATCAGAAGCTACAATCAAATCCGGGCCTCGGGCATTACAAACATCGACGCCTACTTCTACCCATGCACGGGCTCCACGCACAACTGCAAGTCCCCACAGACGCAAGTAAACGAGATAGTAACCTTTCTCAAAGCAAACAATATCTTGGTGAAACGTTTATGGCTGGACCTGGAACCTCCAAATTCAGATTCCCCATGTAAGGGGTGGGATTACGGTGCTACGAAGAATACTGCGCTCGCCAAGAAGTTTGTCGCCGCTATGAAGGCTACTGGTTTGAAGTGGGGGATCGTACGCTGCCTTTTGCTTTCTCCGTTTTCTTCCTGCCTGTTTTCTGTGGTATGGGCGGGGCTGATCTTTTGTGTGGACAAGTAGTATGCAAATAGGAATCAGTGGGCGACCATGTTTGGCTCCAGGAGTGTGAATATCGCAAGCGATTTGCCGCTTTGGGCCGCGCAGTGGGATGGGGTTCCTACCCTTGGGAGCGTTACTGCCTTCATGGGTGGGTGGACTAAGGTATTTGCCAAACAGTATGGGGCGAGTAGCAGAGGGTGTGCCCCGGCTGGGGCATTTGATTTGAACGTTTTCACAGAGTAGACCTGTTGAAATTATACTTTCGGATACGCGCTTTCTTCGTCTTTGAGTAGGACAAAGCTTCCCAGTCCATCATAGTTCCGCTTCAATGCCGTCAGAGTTCAAGCTCAACTTATCCTGTTTGTATTTTTCTTTCATCTCATTACTCAATCAATTAATCATATATGCAACTCTATTCGCGTGATATTTCTCTTGTCTTCCATATTGTTACCTTAGATTTCCTTTCCGTTTTGGTATAGCTTCTTATTTCACACCATGTAGTTCTTAACTATCTCTCGTTCTCCCAAGTTCCCGGCATAGAGCTCGACTATTTCAGATTTTCCAACAAGACCCTGAGGTGGTGGGGCGAGTGAGTTGTTGTGATCAGAACCCGGGGTGGTGGAGATGGTCCTGCACGCCGGATAGTACAACTAGGATAACGATAGATTATGATATTAAAGGAAAAGTGACCCTGAGTGAGCTCCTTACTTAAGGCTTATCAAGTTACTTATCCTGTCCTAGATATATCATGTGTGGAGGGAATTTTTCGGGCCTTTCATGCACCCTGATATCGTGCCGCACCTCCCAAGTAATATTCCATTGGCCCTAAATCGACAGAGACTTTAGCGGAAGGATCGATATAGAATGACTAGTACTGAACTGGCATCTTTTGTTTTTCTAGATCCTTCAATTGCTTAAGGTGAAACTTGAATTGGGCCTAAGATAGTCTTTCGGCGAGATTCTTTGTGCTTTAGCTCTCTGGCCGAAGGGGATAAGTGGGCTATTTTCTTTTAACACAAATGCACCAAAAAACGGGACAACAACTGGCTGCCCTACGAGGGTAGGGCCAAAACACTATTCCTCAGAGGCAGTTCCGGAGAACGTCATGCAGTGGGTCGCCAGGAAATTGTACCAACCTGAAGATACACTTTGCTAGTGTAGTCATGACACCGCAACAGCTATCTAGGCTGGAAACAGTGCTGATATGTAAGATAGTATTAGTGATAATTAGCCTCCAGTTCGAGGTGTGGTTTAGGATGTCAGACTTGGTTGTTCTCACTACTCACGGGGTTCATTAAAAACAGGAGAACTATTTCTGCTAGTCCCATACAAACCTCTCTAGAGACACGGGCTATGTTTTCCAGTTGCTAATGACCCCCCGAGCACCAGAGCTGCATCATACCTTAGATCGAATATCCCTACCGGAATGGTTGTTTCGCTTTTTCTCCCCCCGCTGGGATATTACTTGAGTGGTTATGTGATTGTCGGCGACGGCGTGAGGTATTATAATATGGGCTTTGGAGATCTAGGGATGGATAAATAAATTAATGGAAGTGTACGGATCAATGGGGGGTTTCGACCTAGGAGTGCGCGCACTGTAGTTATGGTTTATTATAGGGGTAGGGAAGGGAAGGGTGAGCTTGCCTCCATCCAGCCGACGAGATGCGTGGAGATTCCTGAGGCTATCGGTCTTAACGAACGATGTTATAACACTTGGTATAACAGATCTCGCCAAAGATAGTAAAGCTACAGTACATTTCGGAAAGGAGGCCATGTCCTAAACATCGATACTGGTATGGGACTGCTCTTTTTTCGTGATATTGGATTCTACCATTAGAGACACAAATGACAAGTGAGTGAGTGCGATGAGCTACAGTGAATTTCCAGGTTCCTTATCCACTATTGACACTCTAAATCACTTCAGACGCATCCGAAGGGCTTTATAACACTAAGGCACTAGAGTTGTTCTAATAAGATGGTCATAGGGCTCCAAGAGTGCTTGCCCCGGGCAGAAGCCCTTGGACACACCGGAGACACACAGGACCCTGCTGGGCTTCTCACTACTCCGGGAGCCCCTGTACAGTAGAACATCCACCCCAGTGAGCTTTGCGTTCTGTGAAGATTCTTATGATACTAAGAAAGTATATTTTTGCATCCCGATCAATGTACGGCATTCCGAAATTGCTTGCCTAACCATCAAGGACCAGTGTTCTCAACGGTCCGGGGCCCCCGTAGGGCCCGACGGGGGGACTGCCAAGAGCCCTGGACCGGACGGGACGGAAAAATGCGGTCCACACCCGTCCTGGAAACCTCAGGACGGCCGTCTTTGTGGCGGACGGCGGGCCCTGCAAGGTAAGACATTTTTAGCGTGGGGGACGGCAGGGGACTACGGGGGACTACGGGGGACTACGGGGGACGACCAGGGACTGCGAGTGACTGTGGGTTACTGCCGGTGACTACAGGGGACTATGAATCCTATCTACAGCATTTCATGACACCCTTCTCGAGCAAATACAGAAATTCATCTAATAAGATT
>Ga0307509_10001346_pt1 | contig 41579 bp, 51 predicted proteins | sample 10_EM_MG_FD_202245 | JGI IMG/M metagenome (GOLD analysis project Ga0307509, IMG submission 202245) | Populus trichocarpa ectomycorrhiza microbial communities from riparian zone in the Pacific Northwest, United States - 10_EM | ecosystem: Host-associated > Plants > Roots > Unclassified | place...
ATTAAAAGAAAGCTGAGGCTATCTAGTAGAGATAAATAGGTGTAGAATATATCCCATAATATACCGCTAGGGCAGGGCATCGGGCATATCGCTTAATCAAGAAACCTTACCTACTTACTATCCTCTTGTTGCCACGTTTATTACTTCTCTTACATATATGAGAGAAAGCGTAAGATGAGAAAGAGTTGGGTCTATTTTCCTGAAAATGGTTCGGAGTATACAACTTCCGATGGAAAAACCTGGTAGCGTTGTGCTCGTTGTATGCTCCCCTGCTTCTTGTTTTCTATCATATACTAGCACTCGGATTCCTACTGTAAGAATATTCCCGACCTCCCGGCACTGAGGAAAGCTGGGCACATAAGCAATCTCGCCCCAGAGGCGAGATTGCTTACTAATTCGGACGGTTTCCTTTGCATGAAACATGTTTTATGGGGGACGGCGGGGGACGGCGGGGCTATAGTCCTTCGCACAGGGTTGCAGGACAAGTTATTTCATTCCTTGGCGGACTGCCGGGGACGGCGGGGGAAACGGTCTTTGGCCGTGGGGCGCAGGGCAACTTTTGAAAAAGACCGGACGGGACCGCTGAACGCCGTCCACCGCCGTCCAACTCCAGGATGGACGGACTGCCCCGTTGAGAACACTGCCGCTCCTACTAGGTCACTCCACCAAACCTTTAAGGTTAAGTTAGTCCCCATAATCCTTCATATTCGGCCCACTGCCAGCTTGTGAGAATAGATGGTTATGTCGGAACTCACACCTGAGAAACTAGAATAGTCAAACTGTGTGCTATATCGTTGGAGATTCCTCCTCCGGTAGGTTCTGCTGCCTTTTTTTTTACCTGTTTATGTCTGGGAAGGGGGCTGAGAAGTATGCTTCTCAGACTATATTTCCAAAGTGTGCAATTCTCAACTACGTAGCACACAGTTCGATTATTCGACTTTCTACGGTAGAAAATGCGAGGTTCCCCAAGGGATAGTGGATATTCGGTAGGGGCCTCTTAGAGAAGAGGGTTAACAGGGTTGAGTGGTGATATCTCAGCCAGTAATTTATGCGCTAGGAGTAACGATAGCAAGTTGAGTGGGAAGGTGGGTGGCATTTTTATTCGATAGACCCCTTGCAACATGTGGTCTGCAGTCTGGAGCTCACGAGTGATGCTTCATGACTGTTGTTTTATGCATGCCCATCCGTGTTTATTTGTGTAATAGCAACGTAGAGCTACGAATGCTCAAGCACACCCAGTCTATCTTGTTTACTGAAACAATACGTATTACAATCCCCACTGTACATTAAATACTTACTTTAAGTGAATATAGTGTTTTTCATATCACAGGGAACGAAAATCTCTGAAACCATAATCATAAGCGATCACTCCCCCCCCCCAGCCCCAGCATAGATCTCTCCAAATGTGGGCTTCATAACTTCCTCTTGATTCGAAAGTGTCAAATGCCTCACCCCCAGGGTGCCAGTAATGCCCACATCCCCCCAGCGCACCTCCTTCCCTACAAGCTCCTCCGGGTCTGCCACAGTAGCATGGCACGCGGCTGAAATTGCTGCCGAACAACTTCCAACTGTAGTGATCTCCGCAGCGAATTGCCTATACCCCATCCCAGCGGCTGTCAGAAGGGCAAGAACGCCCAGCGTGAGAGTGAAGATGATGGCAATACAGGAGTACGCCAAGTCACTTAATATTAAGGGAGTCTCTACCCCGAGCGGGTCTGATATTTCGGTTATCGCGAGGAATAAGGATTGCGAGGTTAGCCAGTGGAGGAGGCCGCTGAGGATCACTAGAGGAATGGCGTAGGTGTAGGGCATTTGTAGCCAGTATGTGGAGCGCTGGCCTGGGCGCGGAGATGTGACGCGGAGGGTGCGGTGGTTGTGACCGAAGAGGGACCATTCGTGGCCCAGGAGCATGCAGGTAAAGAGGGAGTTGTAGGTTAGGTAGAGGAACGAGAGGATTGTTTGTGGAAGGTTAGCTATGAGGATTGCCGGGATTATGCTCGGGAAGGATTGGTTGGTTAGTGAGACGCTATTTACTTTGCCGAAACCTCGATTCCACCTTGTGTCCCACCTAGTTAATATCGCCATCAAAGGGAGTAGTAAAAGAGGAGAAGTAGGCTTACATTGATTTAAGGTCGATGCTCCAGTATATCTCATCATTGGCCATACCCATTCGAAGCAGCATCCCAGCGAAAATGATAGTCATAAAGCAGAAGAAGTTACACGTTATCCACCTGTTCTTACTAACACAAGTCCACCACCTCTGCGCCCCCTTTTGCTCCCACCGCCCGGGCCCGGTCCTCCACCCATGTCTCCACTTCCTCTCAATGAACTCTCGATCTGCAGAGCACATGCCGATTGTCGTTGGGTCTGGGGTTCTCAAGAAGGAGTCCACTGCATCACCCAAAGTAACTAGAGTGGGCTCTCTTGACCTAGCGACGGCCATGACCATACAGAAAGCTTTGACAAGATTGCACCCGATAACCACGATCATGATCCATAGCGAGAATTGCACTTTGCACTTTTCCGCTGTCCTCTCACTCTTGCATCCGCTTATCTCTACCTCTTCTCCTGTTGTGAGCTTTACCTGCCATGGAATCCCACTTGTCATGTTTGATATTAGCTCGCTAGGGTTACACGGGAATGAGGTCTCCCTGTAAAGTCGAGCCGTACCGGCTAGGTAGTAAGCGCACATCCAACTACTTGGTGAGATACCTAGGTTCGAGACATTGATCATGTCTAGGAGGATGTGATTGTGTGTGGTGTTGGAACTATGTTTGGTGATTAGGAATAGGTTTCTATGATTGGACAGGCAGTCAGTGTTGTAGAGTTTGGCGCACTCAAGAGGCGTCAGGTTTTGGTAGCTGTTGGCGCTTGCATTGTACCGTTCGAGCACACCGTCGAACAGCTCTTCATCAGTGTATCCGTATCGTATCTTGGGTACTGTCGTGATTTCTGCCAATTGCCCACTAAATAGCTCTATGCCCTCCGAGTAGGCCCCTGGTTCGAAGTAATTGTTGGTCACAACCGTTACCACGAAATCATTCGCCGCTAACGAAGTATACACTGCAGAGTTGTATCTGCCATTTTCCAATTAGCTGGCAATCGTGCGGGAACAGGAATATAAACATACAACAAATGCAACGGAATACTCGTCAGCCCAATAGCAATCCACAGCAATGCCCTCTCGAGCTTAATCCTAGACAAATTCCTAACACTAGGAACTCCAATATCCATCCACTGTCTCTTCGCATGAACAGCATCAATCTCGCTGCGAGTCGGTGCAGTGAGGCATTGCTGTGTATAATTACTTCCAGACAATAGCAGTGTGGAAAGGGCGTTTATTCCCAGGTGCAACCATAACCCGATTGCCTTGCTCTTATCACAGCTGCCTGAATATAAAGTCCCTGTGCCTTTTTCCATCTTGTGCCGGGGATTCGTGACAGCGTAGACTGTCAAACCGATGTTTATAAACAGAACAATCACGACGGAAGTTGCACAGACCAAGACGCCAGTGTGCCAACCGGTGTACCAAACTGGTTTCCATGCTGATGAGAAAGATTTCGACCATTCTTGGATAGATTCAGAATCTCGGATTGATAATTCCCTCGGAGAGGATTCGCCTGCTCCTCCAGCCCCTCTGTCGCTCTTGCTCTTACTGTCTTTTAGCAACGCAACAGCCATTTCGATAAATTGTTTTTGGAATTCGCAATCCGCTAGCGAACAACTTGATAAAAGAGTATCGTGTGTTGTGGGAGGGAAGAAGGTCCTTACGAGGCTCGAGAGAGGTTGAGGCGGGGAGTTTACTTAAGGTTATTTGCAACTCTTGTTATAGCCTAGGACTATCACTTTCTATGGTGTCTCTATTGGGATATCTAAGCCTCCCACCCCTGCTCCAGGTATAGAGTCAGTCAGACATAGGGATTAGACAAAGATAAGGGCAATCGTGCGTGGGTCCGCGCGCTCGCAAACAAAACAATATCTTCAAGGTTTAGGTACTTCTTGCTAGGGACGATTTCGCAGTGCTAACTATGCCTTGTTGGGCTTTTGATATAAAAGGAAGGCTCAAGGCTTCCCCTGATTGGAGAGTTTCAGATTACGATGGTGGTGATTGGAGATTTCAACAAGAAGTACAGCATTGGCGGATCTTGTACCCATCGCGATAACGATAGCCGGCCCCGGCGGCTAGATCGTGTAACCGTCGTTCGAAGAGGAGTACTTTTACAAATGGGGATATAGCGGAGCTTTTTTAGTCATGCCTTTATAAGGACCCTACCCTGATGTGGGGCTTTGGATAAAAGCGGCGAGTACAAGTATTACCTCTCAACCCTAAATCACTTGCGAGTGGGAGTCCCATAATGGGCTTCCTATCCCACTCTTGATCAAAGGAGCAAATGTTAGGACTTTCAGAACCTAACAATTGGGACTCAAGCCGGTAAATATTCTAGGAGGGGGGTAGGTTTTCATGGCGAAGTTTTGAGTGATCTTCACCCAGAGACAGATATCTTGCAGAAATTGTACATCTTCAGTAGTACTGTATTACAACCCATCCAGACCCTCCAGTCTGTGAGTGTATCTCCTCCACTTACCCATCCCAGTTGAAGTTCGTCAATAATTGATCCACCCGCCCTCCCCACAAGTAATTACCACTAAAGGACTGCCGAGTGGCGATGCAAACTCACCATATACGAAGCTAAGCCGGGAAGCTAAGCAGGGGGGGCCACTTCGTGAGTAGAAGTTCTGTACGAGTCCTCCCGCGGGACCTCAGCTAGAGGCATTCTGTCGGACAAGTTATTGGACCATCCCGGCTCTGTATGGTATCACCCCGGTTCTGTATGGTACCATCCGAGTAGTACAAGGTCTTCCACCCTAGCCATCGCCTGCACTCTGTTTTAGAATTTCTGCTTATTCATTGAATTTGGAAGCGGAGTTGGATATCTGTGCTACTGAAGTATAGGTAATGGATTGACGAGAAAAATGCTGTGCCAACAGTAATGTTACCCGGTTCGAGATTGCAAAGCGAGAAAGCCTGAGGGGGTTTGCCTGGCGTTGATGGAACCTAAGGAAAGAACAAAAGTGCAATCATAACAGGTTTTAAGCGCAGCTATGGAAGAACGGTGGACTATAATGTATAATAGTTCTCTGCTATCTCCGCTAGCTAAAGATAGGCTAGGGGATGTGTGTCTCCGTCTAAATAACAAGGCCGCTAAACTCCCTAAAACTCAATAAACTGAAAAGAAACACACTAAGCTAACAAAACCCAAACCCTAGAAATCATAAAAAATCAAGAACCATCCTGACATCCCATGATCCCCCGTGATCTCCAAAGCATAAGCCCAGCCAGTGCGCCAACTCCCGTATGTCTCAAGACAAAGGGCAGGAAAGAAACACCATGAAACCAAATGCCGGATACCGACTGACCGGCAGCGGTGAATATCAACAAAACCGGAAAGCAGTACCCTGCACCCAGCCCAAATGCCGTGCACCGCAAAGCCACATGTGCTGTAGCCGTATATCTGCCTACCCGCATACTCGCATATCCGTGCAACCGTGTATTCGCATACCCACCAAACCATGCAACGGCCTAGCTGCATGCTCTATAGGCAATACAACAATAAGTACAAGTAAATGGGTTAGTGAGGGAAAGCCAAGCTACTAGGTTGCACAAGCGCTCTTGCGTTCTTGACAAGGGTGACAGCTCTACAAGTATTGTGAAGGCGGGGTGAAGGAGAGGCCAAGGCTTCCTGGGGATAGCCGCCTAATGAGTCGCGGAATCAAAACGCGACTGTTGCGACGCCCTGCCGTGATCGACGGCCGGTAGGATGCGGGTATTGTGACAGGGTAAGACTAGCGCCAATCAGTAGGGTATGGGTATTGGCTTGAACACAAAGAGGTCTCATTCTCGGATGCTCTCGCTACCGGTGTCAAGTCCGATTTCGCTTGGCTGATCGGCGGTAAGCTAAACGACGGAAAACCAGGGAAAATTAGGGACCGTTTACCGATGAACGGCAGTCCAGTCCAGCAGCTGGAGACGATACAGACTGCAAAGGGGGGGGCTTAGCGGTTGGAGGCGTGGGAGGTGTGCTGGCAAGTACAAGTACTTGTACTCGGGGTAGGGGTAGGGGTAAAGTATTGGGACAGGCAAGGGTATCAGAGGCATATGCGATGAGCCCATATTCAAATTAGCCGAAGTTTCGTCAGGGCCCCCTCATGCCAAAAGGGAAATGTATTCACTTGTTTAAGTATATTTCTCCATAGATCAGATCACTCAATTACCTGAACAAGTATGTATTCTTTCCTTCGCACGGACATCTACCCCCCCCCCCCTGCTTGTCCAATACTTTACCCCTACCCCGAGTACTGGTACAATATGACAAGGGTTGTCTCCACCCACCCCCAGCACTCAATTAAAACATTAACGTCGCTCTCGAATCCCAGGCCACTTCGGGGGTGTTTGCCTCTCTGATTATAATTTGAAATCGAAATCCGAGATCAGATCTTGACAATTGTAACTCCAATTTTTACTACCGTAAGATTCTCCATTCTTAGATTTGGAAGCAATACCTAGGTTATTGTTACCAAGACATGATCTAAAATCACGATTTCTAATCATAATCATGCGGGCCAAACACCCCCTTAGTATCCTCACCTTTATCCCAGGCCTATATCTCCAGCACTTAAAGTTAATCGAACCCCTATCCCGTGATCCAAAAGACAACCTAACACCCCTGCAATGAGCCCTTTCTTGCGGGAACCTCCCTCATGAAGCTCCTAATAAATTATAGCTCTGACCTTATCGAGAGGTACTGAACTCTGAGCAATGCCCCGTTGCGCTTAGCCCTCGTAGCGAACAGCGAGGAGATAGTTGAGATATTGCTGGCCTGTGGCCAAGACTAGAACATTAAAAATAATGCCTGTAGAAGGCCACTACATCGCTCCATGCTCTGCGGGTCATACGGTATGAGCACTTTCTTACTATCCAAAGGTGCGGGTGTGTGGGCCGAGAACTCGGTGTGGATGATACCGCTGCACTGCCCTTTGGAAGGTGGGGTTGGGGCGCTAACTTGACTTGAACGGAGCAAAACATCGAAACACCCACGATGTGGATACCGTGACAGGCCCAGTCCCCAGAGAGAAGTGCCTCCGCTGAGGGAAAGTTGTTAAGCTTGTTCTTGTAAGTGATCCCTTGCTAGGCCCCACAATAAGGCTGGCTTGACGGCAGTGCATTACGCTATGAGGAGCTGGAGGACCAGGGTTACCGGGTAGCTGTAGGGGGAGGGCGTGGATGTCTGAGTTCATAATGGAAATGGGTGTGTTGCTCTTGACGTTGCGGAATTTATCGGGAGTGTCAAGGTGGCGGGGATTTTAAGGGGGTACTATGCGAAAGAGGAGGAGCCGTTGTGGAGTGTGTTCGTTGGGAATGTGCCAGGGGCCATTGGTATTGCGGGGTAGGCGGTTGGCAAAATTTGGGTAAGGGTTTTCTCTCTCACCTCCTTATGCAGGGGTTGAGAGCTACTATTCACGGGAGCTGTGATGCGGTTGTTCTTTTTGGGGGTGATACGCCGCCCTAACTTACTAAATTACACACTCTCCTTTCTGGGCAATCCCTCACACATCTCTTCTTTTTCCGAGCTACATTTCGCCCCCTTTTTAATATTTCACCAGCCTTGGCGATGAAAGGAGGAATACCACTGATAGGACAGACGCATTACATTTACAGTATACCTAACCTCGGGGTACTTTTCCAGCCTCTTCAGCCTCCGACACATGACGGCTTGTCATAATATCTCTGCATTTACCCTATGGAAAGACTTGCAGTTGATTCATTCAGTTATCTCTTGACTGGCTTTCCGGTGGCAAGGAGAAATGAGTTCTCGGGAACGCCACGGTAGTGCCAGGTAAGTTGGTTTCAGATCACAAGGGAAATTCAAACAACCCAACGTCCCACTTCCAAGTTCCGTTCAAATTTAGGCTTCGCTCACTAGGCCACAAATTCTATGGTATCATACCACCATGTTTTTATAATTAAGGGCTTATTCATCAGCCACAAGTGCCCTTGTATCCCCCAAAATGATGCTGCGGTTCAGGTCAAAGGAGGAAAATAAATATTCTTGTTTTGAATATGCAGGAAGATTTTTTGAGAAATTAGATTTAGGTATTTTGATTTTGATCTGATATGATTGCCGCGGGGAAAAAAGCATAATGTGTATAAATACCGAGACTGCCGAAAGCATTAATTTTCAGAAACACAAGAGCATTTGTATTTTGTCATAGCGGATAAACCATTTTCGAGTGGGCAAATACCCCCCCCCCCTACCAAGAATACCTTTATTTCTGAATCTCACCTACCCCACTAGGACTGTATGAATGTTGTCCACAGCCTAAGGGAGTATATCGCGGTGGTGGAGTCTTTACATTGGGTGCTTTATCATACTGCTCCCACGGGGTCCTCCGCCAAGCTTTCACTCAGGATTAAGTTAGACCCCATGATGCTTCTTCTCCGGCCCACTGCCAGCTTGCGAGAATAGGTGATTATGTCGGAACTCACATAGCTTAGAAACTTGAATAATCAAAACCGTGCGCTGTGTCGTTAGAGACTCCTCCCCCGGTGAGTTCTGCTGCTATTTTTACCTTTTTATGTCTCAGAAGTGGGCCGAGAAGTTCTCTTCTTAGAGTATATTTCTAAAGTGGGCAATTCTCAACTACGGAGCACACGGTTCGATTATTCGATATTCTGCAGTAGATGATACGAGATTCCCCAGGGAATAGTAGACCTCCGGCAGGACACTCTTAGAGAAGAGGGTTGATAGGGTTCATAGGGTTGAGTGCTGGTATCTGGGCCAGTAATTTATCCACTGGGGGTAGCGATAGGAAGTAGGATAAGGGGGGTGACATTTTCATTCCACAGAGTTCCGTGTTGCGATATGCGATTGACACTTGAACGGAGGAGTAGTAAGTTAATAGATAACTATCAAGATAATTGATTGCTGCGAACTACTACTACTAGAATGATAGGAAAGATATAGACCAGTTATATAGTGAAGTGATTCAGTCCTGCCTCTACTACCGGTATTCCGCAACAAAGAACAAAGGCATTCAGAGAAAGTATATAGGAACAAAAGAAATGATTAGTGTTCTCAGCGGTCAAGGGCAGGGCCCCCGCAGGGCCCGGCGGGGGGACTGCCAAGAGCCCTGGACGGGACGCGACGGCAAAAGGCGGTCCGTTCTCGTCCGGGAAACCTCGGGACGGCGGTCATTGTTAAGGACGGCGGGCCCTACAATGTAAGACAAATTGGCGTAGGGGAACGTGGGGCACTGCGGGGGACCAAGGGGGACCGCCGGGGACTGCTGGGCAGAGTTTTTGCTCCATTCAATTATTTCGTTTGCTAGACGGAAGCATGAATATGTGCAAAATAAAATAAAAGAAGCGTTATCCTGTTCTAACAAATAGAGGGGTGGACTCTTAGTATCTCCCCAATATCGCATGATCGCTAGAAGTGGAACATACTTGATATATATGGTAGACCATGAAAATAACAATGAAGCATGAAATTCAACTCCTTGATTCCTGATATCTTCTTGTGTACAAGACCCTGTGATAGGGAAAGTTTTTAGTGAAATGAACCACAGCAAAGCTACAACCCCGGCATCTGTGATAGCGACTAAGTTGCATTTCTACCTCCGGTTCTATCAGTCCGGACTGAGTTATAGTAGAGGACAGAAAGCGACAAGGAAGAATACTAAAAACACGGCAGCAGGCACAATACCAATGCGTAAAAAGAAAGATATAAATAATGATAGGAAAAAAGTGAGTCAGCCCTGGTGACTTGAACACCAGGGACAATAGGGGGACTGTAGGGGACTACCGGGGACGGCGGGGGATAGCAGCGACTGCAAGTATGAGACATTTCCCATGGGGGACGGCGGGGCGCCTAGTCCTTGGCGGTGGGTGGTTAGGCGAGTTTGGAAAAAGACCGGACGCGGCGACCCGGCGTCGTCCACCCCGGTCCTCCTTCAGGACGGACGGACTGCCCCGTTGAGAACACTGGAAATGATAAAGGGAGTATAAAGAAGACAGAGCAAGTAGCTAGATTGAGAACTAAAGTATAGAGAGCTGAGAGAAGCATTTGAGAGGAGAAAGAAACCAGTATTCTGCGGTCCGGAATGCACGAGTGATGTCTCATGGCCAAAATGCCTCAAGATCAAGCTTTATTTTTCTGTGATTGAAACATAAAGCTACAAATCCTCGCTTGCACCCAGTACGCGTTTAATGAAATACATAATATAACCCCACCATTCATTAAATACTTTGCGTAAATAGATATAACACCAGTTTCCAAACTATGATACATTTCTCCCATCTTACCCCAGGGAACGAAAGCTTTCTGAAATCATAATCATAAGCGATCACTCCTCCTCTTCTCCTACGGCCCCAGCATAAACCTCTCCGAGCATCGGCTTCCTAACCTCCCCTTCACTCGAAAACGTCAAATGCCTCACCCTCAGGGTTGACGCAGTCCCGACATCCCCCCAGCGGACCTTCTTCCCGATAATATCCTCCGAGTTGGCCCCCCAGGCATGACACGCCGCCGAAATCGCCGCAGAGCAGCTACCCACGGTGGTGATCTCCGCGGCAAATTGTTTATACCCCATCCCAGCAGCGGTCAGCAGGGCAAGAATGCCCAGGGTGAGCACGAAAATGATGGCAATGCATGAGTACCCCACAGCAGTCAGCCTTAACGGGGTGTTCTTCTCGATGGCGCCAGAGACGTCGATTATCGCGAGGAATAATGATTGCGAGGTTAACCAGTGGAGGAGGCCACTGAGGGTCATTAGAGGGATGGCGTAGGTGTAGGGCATTTGTAGCCAGTATGTGGAGCGCTGGCCTGGGCGCGGGGATGTGACGCGGAGGGTGCGGTGGTGGTGACTGAAGAGGGACCATTCGTGGCCCAGGAGCATGCAGGTGAAGAGGGAGTTGTAGGTTAGGTAGAGAAACGAGAGGATGGTTTGTGGGAGGTTAGCTATGAGGATTGCCTGGGTTATGTTTCCGAAGGTTTTGTAGACTAGGGAGACGCTGTTTACTTTGCCGAAACCTCGGGTCCACCTTTTGTCCCACCTGGTTATTGTTGTGATCAAAGGGAGTATTTGAAGAGGGGGAGCGGGCTTACATTGATTTAAGGTCGATGCTCCAGTATACTCCATCATTGACCATACCCATTCGAAGTAGAATCCCAGCGAAAATGATAGTTATAGAGCAGAAGAAGTTACACGTTATCCACCTTTTCTTACTAACACAAGTCCACCACCTCTGCACTCCCTTTTGCTCCCACTGCCTCGGCCCAGTCCTCCACCCATGTCTCCACTTCCTCTCAATGAACTCTCGATTGGCAGAGCACATGCCTATTGTCGTTGGGTCGGGGGTTCTCAAGAAGGAGTCCACTGCATCACCCAAAGTAACTAGAGTGGGCTCTCTCGACCTAACGACGGCCATTACCATACAAAAAGCTTTGACAAGATTGCACCCGATAACGACGACCATGATCTCTAACGAGAATAGCACCTTGCACCTTTCCGCTGTCCTCTCACTCTTGCATCCGCTTATCTCTACCTCTTCTCCTGTTGTGAGGTTTACCCGCCATGGAATCCCACTTGTCACGTTTGCCGCTAGCTCGGTAGGGTTGCACGGGGATGAGCTCTCCAAGTAAAGTCGAGCCTGACCAGCTCGGTAGTAAGCGCACATCCAACTACTTGGCAAGGCACCATCTCCCCTAACACCGATTATGTCTAGGAGGGTATTATTGTTCGTGGTGTTGGAACTATCTTTCGTGATTAGGAATAAGTTTCTGTGATTGGTCATGTAGTTGGCGTTATAGAGTTTTGTGCACTCAGAAGGCGTTAGATCTTCGTAGCTGCTAGTGCTTGTATTGTATTCCCCGAGCACATCAGTAAGGAACTCGGTGTAATCGTCCTTGTAATACATCGCCCATTTGGGCAAAACCTTTGCTATATTTGAGTATGCTCCTGGTGCAAAGTGGTCGTTGGTCACAACAGCCACGACATAATTGGTGGCCGCTAGCGAAGTATATACTGCAGAGTTGTACCTGAAATCTTGAAATTAGCCAGGACTCGAGCGGGAACGGAATATAAACGTACAGCAAGTGCAATGGTATACTGGTAAGCCCAATAGCAATCCACAACCACCTCCTCTTTGGCTTAATCTTGAACAAATTCCTAACACTGGGAACCCCAACATCCATCCATTGTCTCCTCGCATGCGCAGCATCAATCTCACTGCGAGTCGGCGCCGAGAGACATTGCTGTGTATAGCTACTTCCTGACAACAGTAGCGTGGAAAGGGCGTTTATTCCTAGGTGTAGCCACACCCCGATCTTCCTGCTCTTGTCACAGCTGCCCGAATATAAAGTCCCAGTGCCCTTTTCCCTCTTGTATCGCGGATTCGTGGCCACATAAATTGTTAAACCGACGTTTATAAAGAGAACAATCATGACAGAGGTGGCACAGGCTAAGACACCAGTGTGCCAACCAGTGTACCAAACTGGCTTCCATACTGATGAGAGAGATTTCGATTGTTCTTGAGTCGATTCGGAATAAGGAGTTGATATTTCTCTTACAGAGGATTCGCTTCCTCCTCCGCCTTTTCCGTCGCAGTTATTGTCGCTTAGTGATACCGGAGCCATCGAGTAGCTTCTTTCTGGAATCCGCTTTTAGCTAACTAGCAGCTAGAAAAAAATAATGTCTCGTCGTGTTATATAAAAGAAGGCCCTTCCGAGGTTAAGAGAGGCTGAGAAAGGGGCTCTAGTTAAGGTTATTCGCACCTCCTATCATGGCATATGGTTGGCGGTTTCGGGGGTGTTGCCGTTGGGATACACTAGCCTGGCTCTCCTTGCCCCGGGCGGGTTCCCGAACACAGGGATTGGAAAAACGTATGGTCGATCATCCGGGCGTCCCCGAGCGCGTAGGCGAGATTGCGTCTCCAACGTTTGGGTGCTCTAGCTTAGGACGAGTGTGCCATGGACGCTATGCCTTGTTGGACTTTTGGTAGAAGGAAGACACAAGGATTTCCTTTATTAGCTAGTTTTAGATTAAGGCATGGTGATGGGAGATACCTAGATGCCTGCAGAGTATTCGGGGTTCCTTTCCTCCATATTAAATACTCCCAATTGTGGGATTGGGTAGCTAGACCGTCTAAGCCCCATTTGAAGAGAAGTACCGTACTCCTACAGAGTGGGGTTATTGCAACGCATTTAGTTATGCCTTCATGAGGATCGTGCCGTGATATGGAACTTTGGCCGAAAGGTATGGGTATAAGGGCTGCCTCTCCAGGCTAAATCACTTGCCAGAGGGAGCCTCACAATGAGCCATGGGCTCCATATCTCACTCCTGGCCGAAGCAGCAAAAACCGGGACTGTGAGAAGGCCGCGGTTAGGATTCAAGCCCAGAAATATTCTAGGAGAAGGGTAATGTACGCTGTGACGGCCAAGATTCTGAGAAACTAACATCTAGAGACTGGACCTACCTTCCCTCGCACGAAATTGAACACCTTCACAGTACCCTGCTACTAATGCTCTCTCCTCCAGCTTCTCTAGACCCTCGGGTAAGTGTATCGCATCAACTTGTCATCCCAGTTTGAGTTCGTCGACCATTTATCCACCCGCCATCCCATGAAGTCACTATGCCAAATGGCCTGCAGCGTGGTAAGGCAAAATCCCCATGCCCGATGCCAAGCATCGAGGGTCACTTCATGCGTAGAAGCCCCCATCAGCGCTTTCCGAAAACGCTCAACAGAAGACATTCTCTCCGACCTACTATCCTCCCCCCTGCGCTGTATGGTATCATACTGGTAGGACGAGGTCTTCGCCTTAGCCACCTTCTGTACTCTATTTGGAATTTCAGCTTTTCCTTGAATTTTCAGGAGGGGGCGGTGGATTGACTAGAGGAATCCTCTGCCAACAGCAATGTAGCGCAGTTCGAAGCTTCAAAGCGAGGAAGCCTGTCGGCAGTTTGCTAAGCTTGTGCCGAAGCGTTTTCGCTATAGTGAATGGGTTGAGGTTGCACACACTCTCTTGGGTTCTTGGCGAGAGCAGAGAACCCCGGAAAGTCCGGGTGCAGGGGAGTGGAAGCCTTCCCGCAGATAGCCACCCGATGAATCCCAGAATCAAAATGCGGCTGTGGCGAGGCCCTACCATAATTGGCGACCTGTTCGATGCCGATATTATGACAGAGTAAGACTCGTTCTAGTTAGTAGGCTATGGATGTTGGCTCGAACAAAAAGAGGCTCCATTTTAGAATTTCCCCTCCCTTGAAATTGATACCGGCATTAACCCCGATTTCGCTTCGTTGATCGGCAATTAAAGCCAGTCTCAAGCGAAACTCGTGAAAATTAGTTAGACTACCGAACCCGCCATTTCTCATACTCATCAATACAACTACCCCGTACCTTATACTCCTGTCTTTACAGTTAGTTGGAGTGAAGAGAGTTAGACGGGAGAACTTCCCCATTCCCAAGTTGTGCGCTGGCGATCGTGTTTTCGTTTTGTGGACTCTTTTCGTTTCGTTTAACTTTCGCCGTTTCGTTTGGTCGTCGTCGTCGTCATCCTCGATCGGTTTAAAATTTACATTGGTCATGTTTTGCTGTCCAGACAGTGAAGTGTCACATGTTCAGGGTCAAATATAATCTAAACTTCACACACATTTTCCAAATAAGTTGACTGCCCTTGTTTGTATTATCATGGAAGCTCTCATGGTGTATTTTGTTGTTCCTTAGAAACTACCAGGACTCCGGGTTTCGGTTCCAAAATAACGCCTCACTTTCCCACCTCTTCGTTTGTCATAATATTACCCTGATAGGCACAATCCAGTAGTATTTCACTTTAGCGTAAGTTAGACTCCGTAATGTCTCGGCTTCGGCCCGGTGACAGCCTGCGAGAATAAGTGAAACAGCGGAAACTCAGATAATGCAGAAACTCGAATAATCCAACTGTGTGCTTTGTCATCGGAGCTACCTCAAAAATAGAAGAAAAAATGTGCGAGGACGTTAGAATTTCAATTCCCAACTCAGCCCTCTGCCGAGACAAGACAAAAGGAATATACACTGCGCTTTACTAGGAGAGGCAGCTGCAACGTCCTAGCACATTTTCCTTCTATTTGAGTTCCAAGGTACCTCTTCCCTCCTCCCGTGGGGTCTGATAACATTTTTATTTTCCACGCCTCTTTGGAGCCCGTTTGCCTATACGATCGTCTGGCAGCGCGAGATGGTGCTGACAGTTAAGGGGGGGCTTGACGGTTGGAGTACTGTGAGGGTGCATACTAGTCTATAGTGTTTTCTCTTATATTTTATTTTCTTTAGCTAGTGATAGGCGAGCTTCTTAGTTTAGTTAGCCGGGACGGAAGTGGCAGTTATGGCACGGAGGAAGTGAGTGATTTGTAATCACTGAGGCAGATCGTGGGTTTTAAACGGGAGGAACTCTACTTTGTATCTAAGCAACGCTCACGGAACTCAGTGTCTTTTTTTCGACTTTGTTCATCAGTGCCTTCTTTGATCAACATTGACCAATCCTTTATCTCTTCCTATCGTGAGAGCGGCGTTTGCCCACTGCGGTAGAGATAAAAGGTTTCTACCGTTTGATCATTTCTCTTTCTTTTCTCTGACCGGAAATCTTCTTTTCAGTACTCGTAGACTGCGTAGCGTGCCGTCTGGGGTCTCGCAGGATTTCCAGACGTACCTCCGAGGCACTATCATGTTTTGCCGGTCTAGCTACAAAAGAATTTAGGATGGTAGAAAATTTGGTAAACATTTTTGCACCATCTATGGGATAATGATACCAGTTGAGACGCCACCGTCTAGTTTCACCACCCAAATTTTAGAAATAGACTGTGAGGTAACGGGCCCTTGGGGTCCTGGACCACACGGTTCTGGCTCTGTTTTTCTAAAGTGGGTATTCTCGACTACATAGCACATGGTTAGGTTATTTGAGCTTCTGCGGTGGGTAATATAAGATTTTTATTGAATTGTAGAATGTCGGAAGGGTTCGAGCTGTTAGAGGAGAGGACCTTTTAATTCCAGTTAATCCCAGGCCCTCCCTATAGAATGCCAGCAACGTTTTTCGTCCTAGAAAAAATGCTATGCTTCACCCACTGATTCCCCCCTATGGTGTTAAACAGGGTAATAAGCATGGTCTCTACACAGCTTGGCAGTACAGTTAGCCAGCCGTGCCGCAAATCAGAATGGTCAAGTTTAGACTACGGTATTGTGGAGTATCATACTAGTATTTTCTTCCCCAAACCATCGTCCGGATTTCGCTCTCTGATGCTTGCCGATTCCCTTTTTTTTCCAAAGTACTTCCTCTCGACTTGTCTCCCCGGACAATTATGCCAATCTTTTTTTCCGATTTTCCTATCCATGCACGAGTAGTTTCCCGGCTTTTACTCGCCCCCCCCCCCTGGTTCCGTGTGTTGGTTTAATGTCGAGTTGGAACCTATTGCCAATTGGGCAAAGCGCGCCGTGTCTCTCCCGGCGGAGGTGGGAAAAAGGTTTAGCCGGTCGCTTCCATGCCCGGAGGTCATAGCTCACTCCCGGGAGTTGAAAACCCCCAAGCTCGGTACAACTCACTCTCGTCTCCAAGCTCGCTATAGTTCACCTTCTTTGTTTTCCCACCCACCGCCCCTGAGCCTGATACTGCACCCTTGTCATCTAGGGATCTATTGGTGGCAACAATCTCAAACGACAAGGGCAGCAACATTCCCCCAATGCCTACGACAGTGGACTTACGAAAGAAGTGTGAGGAAAGGATGGAATTGCTAGGGTGGTGTTTTGTTTTGTGACTTTTCTATATTTTCTGGGTTTTCATTTCTCTCTTATATTAGCTATGATCTCAATTTATTTGTTCGATTTTGCAAAATTGGATTAAGTTATCCGACCTTGGCGAGAGTACCGGCGCGGTAGGAAGATTCCATTTTTTTTTTAGGGAATAGAGTAAGTGGAGAGGCGATAGGTAAGCATAGTGTAGGTTTGACAACCCCAGAGGTTGTAAACTCGCGGCGGGGGTTATGTCGGTTCTGGGGTTATGGCGGGAACGCAGATATGCAGGGGAAGTATACTTCAGTACTCGGTACAGACTCGAATACCCAGAGTGACGTCAAACGTTAATTCTTATTCCTACACTCACTGCGTATGTCTCTTCCCGATATTACACAGGAACCGACATAGCCCCAGCCACGAGCTTATATACCGGTATACAAAAAAACCAGAGATAGTTTCTCGATGTTTTTTTTCTGGGTAAGAAAGGTTCCAGAGATTGAGCAATACCACATATTTCGCCCAAGTTTAGACATTGAAATACTAAAGCTTGTTAGTACTGCATCGCAAACAAAGCCTTTCCTAAACCTTGAGCACAAGTACAAGGAAGCCCAAGCTTTTCGGAATTACCCAAAAGAATATAGGAAAGTAAAAACTAGGTCTATTATGAGCGTTTAGGGCTTTGTAGATAGATATCTAGCCTATCCGTAGCCTGAGTGAGTCCGTCATGTCCGAGATTTCACTGTAGAATGGCAGCAAGCCTCAAGGATACATCGTTTGTGATATTTCTTCTTGAATATGAGGAAAGTGGAAAGGCTGAATAGAGGAGGAATGCTTTTCCCTTACAGCTTGACACACCTTCCCGGGAGGCTTGGAACCACTTGAGAGTATGCTGTATTTGTGCTCCTTGTTGAAGTGCTTGTAGTGCTGGATGGGTCAAATTCTGAGAGGCAAATTCAGGGCATTCCTTTCACATGTTTTCTTTTTTTGATCGCCAGGACTGATTTTCTGCTGTTGGGCTTAGTTGACTGATTAGGCTAGAGGGGATTGGGTGTTGTGAATGCATGAGATCGCGGGGCTTCAAGGTTATTTTCCCGCCCGACATTCTGGGTTCGTCTTACGGGGTGGGTATCACCACTATAGCACACCAAATAACTCTACATTTCCACCTGCTAAACCACCTATATTCACTCTAGAAAACTACTCCATATGACATCGAGAAAAAGAGGTGCAAGCACCAAGGCAAGTCTAGAGCTTCTCGGTAGACATATACCCATTTTCCCTCAGCCAAACCTTAACATCATCTGCGTCCCTCCTGACCCAAGCAGCCTTGGCACGAATTCTATCCAGAATTTGAGCCAATCTTTTATCAAATCCTTTCTGACTCTTGTCTTCAAAGAACCTCTCGATATCTGCAATTGCCTCTTCCGAAGTGAAGGCTCCTGTGCAAATAGAGAGGATGATACCGAGCATGGAGAGGGTGGGAGGGTGCTTCTTGACCAGAATATCCCAGTTCCTTTGTGCCCAGGCCCAAAGGGCTTCGGTGCCAGCGGCGTGGTTGCGGAGACCACTGATCGCTTGGTAGATCTGGATGAATTAATAGGTGAGTAGCGAGCTTCGAGTATGGGTCACTTACGTCTTGATCCTTAACTTTGCCATTAAGACACATATCTAAAGTCTTCTGAATGTTTATTGCGTTCTCAGAAGCGCCAAGGCTGGAAAGAGCTACGTTACGCTCATCGCTAGTACGGCCATTCAAGTATACATTGTGGATAATGTCCCACTATCAGAAACAAAGTAAGCATCACAGGTGCCATTTATAGGGGCGGGTAGGACAAACCTCATTTTCGCCATCGTTATCACTATGTTGCAACACAATATAGAAAACCTGAGAACGAATGTTGGGGTTAATAGCATCAAGATCGCCATCAGCAAACTTCTTGAACATCTCCTTAGCGGCAGCAACGACCTCTTCATCACCGCCATACCCGGCCATACCGAAAGTCAAAGCCTTGAGCTGTTGGAGGATATCGCTATCCCCGGGCTTGAAATCCCAACCGATTTCGTGGGCAAGTGGTGCAAAGAGCTCCTTTTGGAACTTCTGGAATGCTTTGAGGACTTCCTTGGGTTCGAAGAGCCAGGCACCCTCAATGCTACGAATTCTAGAGGCAATCTCAGACAAGACAATGTACTCCTTTTCGTTCTTGAGGCCAACAATGAGGCCCAATAGGCTGGAAGTCTTCTGGTATCCACTCGTAGCAAGGTCTCCAGCATCTCCGAGCAAACCGGCACGATCCTCTGTAGAAAGAAGGTGGGCTGCCTGGACGAGCTTGGTAAGGCGTTCTGGAGGGTATAATGTACGGTATACACCAGTGTGATTTGCATTGAGTTTGTAGAAGTCCGAGTCATCAAGGTTGATTGAGGTATCTCTAGTGTTGAAGGTAAGGTTCTCAGAAACACCGCTCTTGGTGCGGAGGCCCAAGGGAATGGGCCACAATGTCTCGTCTTCTTCAGTCTTGACATCAGCGGTCCTTAGGTAGCGGTTTTGGGTCAAGCGAATCTTGCTACCATACTCCTCGACGGTAATGACGGGGTAGCCAACCTTCTTGGTCCATGTCGCCATATCGCTCTCGACATTCTTTCCGCTAGCTTCACTGAGAGCTGCCCATAAATTACTGGTCTTATACAATTAGCCTTAGACAGGAAATGAAATGGAAGAGGGGGCGAAAACCTGGGTATTCCCATAGGCGTGCTTCTTCAAGTACCTCCTAATACCTTCCAGGAAAACATCCTCACCAAGGTAGACCGAAATCATCCTCAATATAGAACTTCCCTTCCTATAAGAGATGCTATCGAAAATCTGGTTGATCTCGGAAACCTTCTTCACTGGCACCTCAATTGGATGACTACTCCTTAGCCCATCCAATCCCAGAGCCTCTGCGTAATCCCCGATAACAAATTGTTCCCAAACCTTCCACTGCGGGTAAAACTTATTCCTAGAGTACCAGCTCATCCAGGTAGCAAAACCCTCATTGAGCCACAGGCCTTCCCAGAAGTCCATAGTGACCAAGTTTCCGAACCATTGGTGAGCAAGCTCGTGCTGCACCACCTGGACAATTCTCTTCTTTCGACCCAATGAAGCGGTCTTCTCGTCATAGAGCAAGTCAACTACTCGGTATGTGATCAAACCCCAGTTCTCCATGGCTCCTGCCGAAAAGTCGGGAATGGCAACCATGTCCATCTTTGGCAGTGGATATGGGTAGTCGAAGGTCTTCTCGTAAAATTCGAGAGTCTTTGCTGCGAGCTCTACTGAGAAATGTCCAAGATGCTCTGAGCCTGGCGTAGCGTAAACTCGAACGGGGACTCGGAAGTCGTTGTTCTCGACAAACCGTAGATCTCCGACGATGAATGCAAGAAGCTAGAGTTCAGTTGTAAACGGGTGTTACACTCGGGGGATGTATGGAGGGAGTTACGTAAGTAGACATCTTAGGACTTCTGTTGAAGGAAACAGATTTCTTCGCATTATCTAGTTTTTTCTCTTCCTTGACGTCCATATTTGATAAGGCGGTTTGGTTCTTGTCGCAAATCAAGGTGACATCCCAGGTAGCTTTAAGATCTGGTTGGTCGAAGCAAGGGAGAGCCTATTTGGACTTGTAAGCACCATGTTCACCATTAAGAATGATGGGCATCGTTAATCTCACCCTCCTGGCATCGGTAGGTTCCAACTGGGTTGTAGCCATGTACTTAGTATTTCCTTCCTCATCCTTATAGGATGAACGGTAGAAACCTGGAATGCTATCAGCTAATACCCGAAGATTAACCATCAGATAAACTCACCAGCCATGTTATCATTGAGCGATCCTTGGAACCTGATGGTAAGGGTAGCTTGGGTACCCTCAGGAATCGTCTCTTTGAAAGCCCAAGTAATGGTTTGGGTTTCCTCGTCATGACTATCAATAAACTAGTTAGCATTCCCGCCCTGGTCCTAAGAACGAGGAGGAAAAAAATACTTAGAATCGGTCGGGATGTGTGAGCTTCCATTATATTCCACACAGACTTCCTTGATATCGATATCGATAATATTAACCCCAATAGTGGCGCTCTCCTCTACTACCTCCAAGCTATTATCACGAGCGCCATTAGCGTAAGGACTCTAGATACCATCAGCAACGGGGGATCATACTCAATTGCCACAGTCCCGTCATATTTAAAGGTCTCAAAGTCCGGCTCGAGTTCAACAGTGTAATGGGTTGGCTTCACATTGCCAGGTAAGATTTCCCTCCCTTGGGTAATATCAACTGAGCCAGAAATATCTTTGCCGTGACACATTTGGCAAGCAGTGAGGGGTCCGATAAATCGGTGAGAGGTTTTGGAAGACGCGATAAATCTATGCCTTGTGACTCTGAAAGTGAAGTAGCGGTAATAGTGCCACCAACAGCAGTAGTAGTTGTTGCAGTAGTAGACGAACAATGTTGAGAGATGAAGCTGTTGTTTCTCGCCTGACTTAAAGAGCGGGGTAGTAGGAAGCTCGGTCATGCGATTGGGGCAGCACGGAGAAAGGCTCTCACCTTTGCTGAAAGTAGTGTTCATAATTCGTCAAGTAGGCGAGGCTGTGCCAAAGTGGGGCTCAGCCTGCAAAAGTTCTCATGGATCTACGGTAGCCAGGCTGGAGCCGGCACGCCTCGGGATCCCTAATCTGGCAGATCCGAGCCCAACTAGAGCGGAATGGTATCTGGTTCCTGATAGGTCGCCCTGGCTCGACTATATGCCTAGCCTAACCTGGCACACCGCGTCCTACTTAGCCTAGAGTACTCGAGTATATCCAGCCTGGTCTAGATTCCCTTGCTTGGCCTACCGGCTTAACTACAGGACGTACAATCTTTCTAGCCATTTAATTTCCTTGTTCTCCATTTTTACAATTAGCTATAGCTGAAAGGCGAAACGGCTAAACGGCCACTATGAAAAGAAACCCCAAGACAAAAGCATCCCAAGCGCATATCCGAAGGGTTTGCCAGAACGATAAACGGAAAAGCTGGTATGCGCGACCGATAGCTATTAAACTTCAAAGGCGGCGATACGATTGCATGACGAGTGAGGAGCGGTGAAACGAAACGCCAAGCAACTCACAACGAAAACGATCGCACACTCAAGTGCGGGGGAAAAAATATTTTCACTATGATAACAACCGCTCGATGCTCGGTTCTCTAACTAACTAATTGGCAAAGACAGGTGTATGTATCAACAACACCCCATGCCCCTCATGACCTACCGTGCTGCTCAATGTGAGTCTCCTTTTCCATCATGAACACTCCCGGGCTAACAAAAGAAACAAACACTCCGCTGCTGCCTCCGGACTCCTAGCCCTTTCGCGCTGACCTTACAGTACTTCCGCTTTTCTCCCGGCTTTCCCGAAAGCTGCACGATCCCAAAACTATCGTGCATTCCTACATTCGCCATTCTTTCCGAAACGTCCAAACACACTCCCGAAGCCGAAACATATACCCGAAGCCAAACCCATGTCCGGATCCTCCGAAGACAAACCTATGCCCAAAGCCGGAGCCATGTGCGTAAATCCTCAACGCATATCCGAAGCCACAAACAAGTGCACTCCCGGAGGCCAACTAAACAAAGGAAGTATCAAGAGAGTATGGCGAGCAGCACCATTTTCAACAATAGCTTGGGGATGCGGGGCAGCATCAGGGAACTCTACTTCCCTCTCGGCGGACGTATAGGTCCAGGGCGCATGTCCGAACTTCTTTGTCCGAGCGATAACTAGATATGCGTGCCAGTACGGGGTAGGCTGAGCATGCTGAGCATGCTGAGAAGCATCACAGAACTCCAACATCCATCTCTCTGTTTCTTGTTTCAGTTCAGCAGGGTTTTTATTCTCCCAAGTTCTTGTCATTCATGCATTATCACCCTCACGTATAATTGTGCATTCTGTTGGAAATTTGGTGAGCGAGGCATGAGAGCGAAGTGAAAGTAAAGAGAGGTCTGTTGTGAGAACCAGGGGGTTCGTGGAAGAAGGATAAGAATTGACTGATATCTCTTGTACATTGCTAATTGGGTACTGGCCTACAGTATTTATACCAGTGAGAGGTATCTATATACTGAGCCAACTATCTGAAGTTCCACTGGCACTTGTACCCGCCAGACATACTTTCATCACATTGAAGCCATTTTTCAAACACATCCTTCGTATTTATCTAAGCCGGATAGCTGACTCTTAGAAGAAAGGGATCATAAAGAAAAAATCAGGAGCAAGGGTGGCGAACACTCGGCAGAAAGAAAAAACAAGAAAATAAAAAAGAACAAAAAGAGAAAAGAACGTTAGAAATAGTGCTGCTCGCCATACTCTCTTAATACTTCCTTTATTGTTCGGATAGCTTTCGGGAGCGCGCTTGTTTGTGGCTTCGGAAATGTGCTGAGGATTCAGGCATATAGCTCCGGCATTGGGCATGGGTTTGTCTTCGGAGAGTCGTTTTGGCTTCGGGCATGTGTTTCGGCTTCTGGCATGTTTGTGGGAAGCATTGCGAATGCAGGAATGCCCGATAGTTTTGGGATCGTGCAGCTTTCGGGAAAGCCGGGGGAAAAGCGGAAGTACTGTAAGGTCAGCCGGAAAGAGCCGGAAGTCCGGAGGCGGGAAAGTGTTTGTTTTCCTGTAGTTAGCTTGGGTGTGCTCATGGGGGAAGGGGAGACTCACATGGAGTAGCGTGGCGTCTCATGGATGGATAGGATGTCTTTGTGTATGATATATACCCCTGTGATCGCCGTTAGTTAGTTAGACAGAGCATCGAACATCGTGTTGAGCGTGAGCCTATGGTTTCAATTCAATAAATTTTAACTAAAAGTAGGGAAGCATTCCAATCCAGGCTCTCTATCCCGAGGCATTACAATCCCGCCTATGGTTGTTAGTGAAAAGATTTTCCCCCGCATTCGAGTGTGCGATCGTTTTCGTTCTGATTTGCTTGGCGTTTCGTTTCACCGTCCGTCACTCGTCGTGTATCGTATCGCCGCCGTTAAAGTCTAAAAGCGCGGTGCATGGATGAGTAGGTCAGTGATGGGAATGGGGGTACCTCACTTGGCATTGCTGAATTTATCGGGCATCTCAGAGGGAGCATTATGAGAAAGAGAGGGACCCGCTATGGAGTGTGTTAATCCTAATATCCCTACTATATTCCCAATGGAGGGGTATGATAAGTTGTTGGTAGGTTTTGGATCAAGTTTTTCCCCGTTACTTCTGGGATGCGCGGGGTTAGGAGTTACTATTCGCGAGTGTTGCGATGCGGCCATTCTTGTTGGGAGTGGTGCGCCGTTCCCACCTATCGAACTACTTACTCTCTCTTCTTCCGGGGTAATCCTTAATGCTTTCCTTATTTTTCCCGTCTACCCTTCACCCCTCTTTTCCTAATATTTCACTAGTCCTTGTCAAGAAATAAAAATGCCATAGATTGGACAGATGCATTACATAAAGTTATATCAACACCTGCCAGCTTGGTACACTATCTCTGTACAGTACTTACCTGATGAAAAGACTTGCAATTTATTCGTTCGGCTAATTTACCGGCTGCACTTTCTGTCGCGGGGGTGGGGAGATGTCTGCAAATTGGCCTTGGGGAATGAGTTCTCAGGGACATGCCAGCTGAGTTGATATAACATCACAAAATAAGTATAATAGGAAGAACCCAAAATCTCACTTCTGAGTTCCACGAAAATTTAGGCCCTATTCCACATGCTACAAATGCCATGGTATTTCCATATTTTTCATGGTATTTTTATAATCGAGAGAGTGTTCGGTAGCCCCAAAGAATGCGGCATTTTTTAATGTAGTACTTTCTAGAATGATATTGCGGTTCAGAGCAAAAGGATAAAATTAAATATGATATTATTTTGGATAGCAGGGAAATACTTAGACTCAATGCTGCAAATTCTACTCTCACAACCTCTTGTTTGGGATCCTGTCAGAAATTAGATTAGGCATTGTGGTCTTATGAGACAGCCTTGGGGGTAAAATGGTTTGTATACAGACTCGGGCTCCCTCACGTATTTTATGGAACACATTTTAGCTGATAAGCTATTTTTAACAAATTGTCATCACCTCGATAAAACCGCCCTGGACTGTGGAGTTCAATGCTAAAATAACCTTCTTTTTTCCCACTTTTCAGTTCAACAGCCATGTCATAATGCTACTCTTACAAATTCACTCCCCCAAGTTTTCACTTCAGGTTAAGTTGCACCCCATAATACTACAAATCTGTCCGACTGCTACCTTGTGAGAATATGTGGTCATGTGGGAACCCAGATACAGAAGGAAACTAGAAGAATCGAACTATGTGCCATGACATCGGAACTCCTTCCAGTAAGGTCTAATGCTTTTTCCATTGTTTGCGTTCCTCAGGAAGGCTGACAAGCGCTCTTCTAGCCGTGTTTTCTTTTTTTTTTTACAAAAAAGAGAGCAATTCTCGACCACATAACGTGGTTCAATCACTCAGGCTTGTGGGGTAGATATTGTGGGATTATATATGGAATAGTAGCCAGTAGGGTGCTTTTGGAGAGGAAGGTTGACAAGTTGAGTTGTGATATCTAGGCAGAAATTTGGGTACCTTACTGTAGATAGCGATTGTACTATATAGAGGGGTTCATTAAAGAGAGGAAAGATAGAGATCCCGGTGGGGATCACCGAGCAACAGGAACTCAGAAAACTTGGAAAGTGGCAACAGGATTTGTAATGGATAAAGCAGTAGGAAGAAAAAACAAAAACAAACCTACTGGTATGATAATAAGCGCTCGTGATTGTTAACACTGCTATTGCATACTACTAAAATCTAGTTTTTGTGCCATGATCTCCGTATCTCGCAACAGGTGTTGTTTTAAGCTATCATATTACTACATCACTCTTTCCAGATCTTCTAATCATCTAGTGTCCCGTCCCCTGTTTCACCGCGGGCAGTTTCCGACCTTCAATGAACCCTTCTGTACGTTAAGTAGGATAAAGTAGATGATGTCATTAGATAGACCGGACAGCGCCAGATCAAGAACTTACGAGTGATGTTTCATGGGCTTGTGCATAGCTACCCACCTGTATTCTTGTGTAATAGTAAAATAAATCTACAAATCTCCAAACACATTCCATACACCTTGTTTACTGAAGCAGTGTGAAGTAAGGGCTCGGCTCTGCAGTAAACGCCCCAAACTAAATATGTATAATTCTGATATCCCAAACTCTGTTTTATTTTCTTGTATGGAATGGAATGAACCCTTTCAAAACCATGATCATAAATGGTCACTCCCCCTTTCTCACCGCCCCTGCGTAAATCTCTCCAAATACCGGCTTCCTAACCTCCTTCTCACTTGAAAACGTTAAATGCCCCACCCCCAGTCCCAACGCAATCCCAACGTCCCCCCAGCGTACCCTCTTCCCTATAATCCCCTCCGAGTCTGCGCCCCAAACATGACATGCTGCTGAGATCGCTGCCGAGCAACTTCCGACTGTAGTAATCTCTGCAGCGAATTTTTTATACCCCATCCCGGCAGCAGTCAATACCGCAAGAACGCTCAGCGTCGGCAGGAAAATGAAGGCAATGCAGGAGTGTCCCACGCTATCCAGCCTTTGTGGAGTCCCCATCCCAGCCACCGGCGATAGCTCGATTACAACGAGGAATTGGGATTGCGAGGCCAGCCAGTGGAGGAGGCTGCTGAGGGTCATTAGAGGAATAGCATAGGTGTAGGGTAATTGAAGCCAGTATGTGGAGCGTTGGCCTGGACACGGGGATGTGACGCGGAGGGCGCGGTGGTGGTGACTAAAGAGGGACCATTCGTGGCCCAGGAGGATACAGGTGAAGAGGGAGTTGTAGGTTAGGTATAGGAGTGAGAGGATGGTTTGTGGAAGGTTCGCAAGGAGGGTTGCTTGGGTCCCAGTGTGGGCGGGGGCACCAACGAGGGAAACGAGGTTTACTTTGCCAAAACCTCGGGTCCACCTTTTTCGTGCTCGCTTTAGTATTGTGCTCGCAGGGAATATATAAAGAGGGGGCGGACTTACAATGATTTAATATCAGTGCTCTGGTATTTTCCCTCAGCTTTCAAAGCAAATCCGAGTGACACCCCCACGAGAATGATTATAATCGAGCAGAAGACATTAAATATTATCCACCTCGCCTTACTAATACTAGCACACCACCTCTGGGCCCCCTTTTGCTTCCACTGCCTCGATTCAGCCCTCCACCCGTCACGCCTCCACTCCCTCTTGATGTACCCTCGATCGGCAAAGCATATCCCCATTGTCGTTGGGTCCGGGATTCTCAAAAAATGAGTCGATAGCATCACCCAAGGTAACCAGAGTAGGCTCTCGTGATCTAGCGACGGCCATTACCATACAGAAAACTTTAACAAGATTGCAGCAGATAACGACGATCATGATCTCTAACGAGAATCGAACATGACATTTCTCCGTTGTCCTCTCACTCTTGCATCCGCTTATCTCTACCTCGTCCCCTGTTGTGAGTTTTACCCTCCATGGAAGCCCTCTGGCCACGTTTGAAGTTAGCTCGCTAGGGTTGCACGTGAATGAGGTCTCCAGGTAAACTCGAGGTTTGTCGGCTAGATCGTAACCGCACATCCAATTACTTGGCCGGACACCTAGGTCCCAAACCTCGATGATTTGCAGTAGGGTGTTATTGCGCATAGTGTTAGAACTATCCTTAGTGATGAGGAATAGGTTTCTACGGTCGGACACGAAGTCAGTGCTGTAGAGTTTTGTGCACTCAGAAGGTGTCAAGTCTTCGCAGCTGTCACTGTTGGCATTGTATCCTCCGAGCACGCCGCTAACCAGCTCGATATAACTACCCCTATCTACCACCCCCTCGCGGAATGTCTCTTCCGAGATATTGGAGTAGGCTTCTAGCTTAAAACGAGAAGTATCCCTGTATCGCACCTCCCAGTCATGCATCACCTCCGTCATATTGGAGTAGGCTCCTAGCTCAAAGGGGCCAGTCACAGCTGCTACTAGGAACTCATTCGCCGCTAACGTAGTGTGCACGGCAGAATTGGATCTGTAATCTTCTAATTAGCCAGGGGTCGAGCGGGAACGGCGAACCACTCATACAGAAAATGCAAGGGAATACTCGTAAGCCCAATAAAAATCCACAACAACCTCCTCTCTAGCTTAATCTTGAACAAATTCCTAACACTGGGAATTCCAATATCCATCCATCGTTTCCTCGCATGAGACGCATCAATCTCACTGCGTGTCGGCGCCGCGAGACATTGCTGAGTATAATTACTTGCGGACAATAGCAGTGTGGAAAGGGCGTTTATTCCCAGGTGTAGCCATAGCCCGATCATCCTGCTCTTTTCACAACTGCCAGAATATAACGTCCCAGTGCCTTTTTCTCTCTTGTATCGCGGATGAGTAGCGGCATAAATTGTTAGACCGACGTTTATAAAGAGAACAATCATGACGGAGGTAGCACAGGCTAAGACACCAGTGTGCCAACCAGTGTACCAAACTGGCTTCCATACTGATGAGAAAGATTTCGATTGTTCTTGAGTCGATTCGGAATCAAGAGTTGATAATTCACTTGGAGAGGATTCGCTTCCTCCTCCTCCTCCTCCCGATCTTTCGTGGCAGTTATCGGCGCTTAGTACTTGTAACGCAAGAGCCATTTCGATACGTTCTTGCTGAAATCCGTCCTTTTTTCTGACCACCAGCTAGATAAAGAATGCCTTAACTTGTGAAATAAAAGAAAGCCCTTCCGAAGCTTAAGAGAGGTTGAGAAGGGTCTCTAGTTAACGTCACTTGCAGCTCCTATCATGGCCTAGGATTGGCGCTTTCAGGGTGTTGTGGTGGGATACATTAGCCTGGCTGTTCCTGCTTCAGGCGAGTTCCCAGAGACGGGATTAGAAAAACGTATGATAGATCATCCGCACGTCCCCAAGCGCGTAAGTGAGATTGCGTCTTCAACGTTTGGGCACTCCTGGGACGAGTGCCCTGGACACTATGCCTTGTTAGGCTATTTGTAAAAGGAAGACAAGGATTGCCTTTATTGGCTAGTTTTAGATTAAGCGATAGCGACAGGAGATACTTGCATGTCTGCGGGGAATTGGGCATTATTTTTGTCTATAAGGTATTAAATTCTCACAAATGTGGGATTGAGTAGCAAGACCGTCTAAGATCTATTTCAAGAGGAGTTCTCTTACAAAGTGGGGTTATTGCAGCGTATTTTGTTACGCCTTCTTAAGGATCGTACCTTGATATGGGACTTTGGATGAGAGGGGGTATAAGCGCCGCCTCTCCAGGCTAAATCACTTGCGAGAGGGAGCCTCACAACCAGCCATGGGCTCCCTATCTCGCCCCTTGCCAAAGCAACAAATGCCGAGACTGTGAGAACCCCATCATTAAGATTCAAGCTCGAAAACATTCTAAGGGAAGGGTACGTTGTGACGGCCAAGATCCTAAGAAACCATTATCCAGAGACTGGTACCCACCTTCCCTCGCACGAAGTTGAACACAATTAGCAGTACTGTACTACTACCACTTCCTCCTTTAACCTCTCTAGACCCTCGGGTAAGTGCATGCATCAACTTGTCATCCTAATTGGAGTTCGTCGACACGTTATCCACCCGCCATCCCATCATATTTCTTTCGCAAATGGCCGCCAGCGTGGTAGGGCGAAATCACCGTGCCTGGTGCCAAGCAGGGAGGGCCACTTCATGCGTGGGATCTCCTCATCAGCACCCCCCACAAACGCTTAACAAAGGGCATTCTCTCCGACCGGTTATCAGGTTCCCCCGACAGGCTACGGTATCATTCCGGTAGTACAATTTCTCCAACTTAGCCACCTTCTGTGCTCTATTTTCGAAACCAGGCCTTTTCCTTGAATTTTCGGGAAGGGTTCGATGCTCGCTTACTCAACGGTAATGGGTTGACTGGAAAACCCGAGGCCAATAGGGATGTAGGGTGGATAGAGACTGTAAAGTGAGGAAGCCTGGCGGTGGTTTGCCGACTATTCTAAAGTGTTTTCTCTATAGCGAATGGGTTCATAAGGAAAAGCAAAATTAGGGCCCGTTTACCAATAGAGGGTCGCCCAGCAGCTAGAGACGGCGCCAACCGTTAAAGCAGGCTGACGGTTGTAGGGCTAGAGTACAGTACTGTACAGGCAAGTATGATACCAGCACAAGCAGAGTAGTTACCTACTCGCCAAAAAAAAAAAAAAAAAAAGGTGTGTGTATCATACCTGACCTACACATAAAGCCTAGGTGCTGGGAGGGAGGGAAGCTCAGAGCTGCGCTTTGTCTTAAACTTTTTTGGCGAGCACTCGAGTTCTGTAACGCGCTGTACCACTGAACCCACACACCTCCGAGACAACCCTCATACTTTGATCGTCTAGCTATAGGGATTTAGGACGGTAGAAAATTAGGAACCGTCTATCCCATGAACTGGTGAAACCATGCAGACTGGGGACCTTCCGTATATAGTAGCTTTATGCTGTGGCTAAGCAACCTTCTTGCAGAGAAAAGTCTTGATATTTGTATTTCATAATTTTGGTCTTGCAGAACAACTGGACCACACCCAGATTAGGAAGGTCCCCAATCTGTGGTCTCACCAGTTTAGGGGATCGTGTTAAAGGGTGTGGCGCCAGCTGGAGTGCTGGTTGTAAGCCAGTGGGAACATGCTTCAAGTAACGGTATTAGAGGGCTGCGCTTAAGTGCCTTATCAAATTGGTGGAACGAACAAAGTTCCTCCAAATATTTGAAATAATACACCTGAAGTGCCTTGATCTTCCTCTCGCAAGTACTTGTAGGGGCGGAGCTGGCAGAAGAGGGATCATTTAAAGGCTACCCCTCCCATAGGATGTCATTTTAAGAGGTCTGCTAGATCTAGAATTTGACACTTCCCTACAGGGCAGAATTACCGAGAAGATTATTCCTGGCTCTGGCGACGAATTTTAGAGTCTTCTAGCTCAGAAGCCCTAGAGGTATCGATTATTATGGCACATAGTTACAGTTTTGGTGGCCGTGAGTTATCTTCTAGCAGTCTTATCCAGTTGAGCCAAGTTAACCATGCATATACTTCAGGGGAAACTTCTGAATCGCAAAGTGAGGATCAACTAAGACCTTTTATACACTTTACTAATAAGTATCTAGTTTCACCCAAACCCGAGGCCAATCTCACCACAAGCCTAAACGACCAAAATCGGAACAAACTGTGGACTCCATTTACCTTACGAGGACCGACTATCATGGCATCCCTCCTAAGTACGCTCGCTCTAATCGCACTTATAGAATATATCAATAAAGTCAGTCTTGAAGAGAAGGCATTATTCTTTGCAGAAACGGCCGAGGATTTTCCAATAGGTGTAATATTTTGTTACCGGTATCTGCCTCAGATGATAGTTGTGGCATTGGGAGTGGGCTGGGCTGCGGTGGATTTAGATGTGAAGCGCCTGGAGCCGTACTTTCAGTTATCGAAGCCCGAGGGAGCAACTTCTGACAACTCGATATTTCTTCACTATCCTTTTGACTTCATTGCTTTTGTACCGGTTAATGCTGCTAGAAGAAGGTGCGTTTTTGGTGCATATCCACTCCTTCTGAGATATTCTAACTAACAATGAGCAGGCATTGGAACGTCTTCTGTGCGGGATTGGCCCTGTGCTTGGTTTTCTGGGTCATTACACCGTTAAACAGTTCCCTCTTGACTACTCAGCATGTGACACGAGATATAGAGACCTCGTTCAAGCCACTCAAAAAGCTCATCTCGTTCGATGACCAAAAGACAGCTATGAGCGCTTCTTTCCTGCACACTAGCTATGGTGTGACCTGGCTGGGGGAGAAAGTGCATTCATTCATGACCAAGGAACTCATCGCGATACCTTTCAAACCAGCAAGCTACAGTGAAGTTCAAGATCATTTAACACGGGGCAATGAATCCTGGACTGCCCAGACAAGAGTATACCAAACGGAGCTCTCATGCACTCCTTCTGAAATAAAAGCTTCCGAGTCAACAGTATACAAGTTTAGCACGGACAAATGCACATACGTCACCGGCTCTGTCCTTAGCAGCAAAGGAATCCGGAACATGATGTATATCAGGTTCGCCAACGATGGCACCCTGTATTACCCCCAGGCAGGGGCAGAGTGCAAGGACCCAAACTTGTTCTTTGCTATCTGGGCCAAATCACGCAATGCTCATAACAGAAGCAATGAACTCGATCTAAACGCTCTCTATTGTAGACCAAGTTACCACTACCAAACTTATGAAGTCACAGTAGATGGGACCGATGGCTCTATTCTGAAAGCTGACCCTATTGGAGAGCGAACGAATTTTACACAGGAAGACAAAATTATCAACATCTTAACGTTTGAAAGGAATGTGGGTACAGCTGCCACAGATCCCAATGCAAATCCAAAGTATTTCTCATCTAAAGCTCGGGATCCTAAATCGAAGTTGGAGGATTGGGGCCTCGATTTCCCCACTGGGCAGATCCCTTACCTCGTTGGATTGTCACCGGGGAAGAAATTCGACGACTTTAGAGACCCCGTGACCTTCAGTAACGGGCTGGAGAGGATGCACAAGTTGCTTTTTAATACCGCCTTAGAGACACTTCTTCTGCCCGATTCCAGTGGAGAGGAGGTTGTAGGGAAAAGGAAAGTTAGAAGTATAGGGATTGTTGTCGTCCCTCTAATTGCCCATATTCTAGCAGGCTTTCTGGGGCTGGTTTTTATTTGTCTTGGTGGAGTGTTCCTCAGCTCCTACAATCGACAGAATAATCTAGCCAGTGACCCGGATACCCTGGGAATGAAGATGGCCTTGATTGCCCACAGCGACACGCTTCTGAGGGATTTTAACGGCGCAGATGAGTGCCCGGCTCCTCATTTGTGTATGGAACCTAGGAAATATAGACTTGGGACCTGGGGAGGAGAAGGTGTATATCGACTCGATGTTGTAGGGGGTAGAGATAATCCACTAGTTCACACCCCACACTCTTCTTGCACTGTCCCTCATGATGACAAATTGGTCGGCCCGGTTGAACTGAGCACCTGGACGGGGGTGGCAGCAACACTTGTGAACATCGCCTTATTGACGCTGCTTATTGTCCTGTATAAGTCATCTTTGCGGTGGAATGGTTGGACTCGACAAACTCATCCAGGATTACACAGCATTGCTAACATGCTCGCTAGGTCTGCCAATGCTTTCCGACACACAACTCGTGACCCAGATTATCTTCTCTTTCATTCCCACTGTCACCGCTACACTTCTAGAGCCATTCTGGGCCTTGGTTGGGCGTTACCTCGCACTGTATCAGCCATACACCGAGCTTCTCAGAGGAAATGCGTCACCAGGTTCCTCTCTAGGCCTTAAATACACGAACATCCCCCCTGTGCTCATCGCGCCACGTGCGCTTCGCCACGGCCATATCTTCCTCTTCTTAGCGTCGATGATGGTCATCAGTACAAACTTCTTGGCGGTTGCCTTGGGTGGAATCTTCGACCGGAGTTCTCAACCACTGACATCCAACATAATGTTAACTTACCCGTTTACCACTAGCATCAATACAGAAATCCCGAGGGTGGATCCGGAGAAGAGTGAGACGAGTGTTACGGCGGGGACGTTCGCTAAAGATGCGGAGGAATATTGGCTGGTTGTCAACACCAACGTCGTTGAGGGCACAGATTTGCCGCCCTGGGTCACGGATGAATTCTACTTCCTCCCGTTTGAGTGGGGGCCCGGGAATAATTCTGACTTGGTGACTTCGACCACACAAGGATATGGCGGGAATTTGACATGCCGGTTACTTGCTGGTAACACTTTTCAACAGATCAGCAATATAGATAAAGGGAACGGGTTTATGTTTAGAATCGGTGTCACGATACTGGTATCAGATGGAGGTTCTGCAACCTGCCGGGGTGGTGGGAAAATGGGTTTCCGCTGGTTGAAAACAGGAACCCACCCTTTCGCAATGGGCTGGGTCTGGAGCCTCAGAGCCTCCAATGAAAGTGACCAAAAAGCCGTTCAAGCCTGCAGCAGCTTAATCCTCTCTGGCTGGGGCCGTGGCGAGGCAAGAGTAGTCCCTCGTTTTATGGACGGAGACCCCTTCAACAAAAACATATCCGCAACTATGCAGTCCAACACTACAATAATCTGCACTCAGCAGATCTCCACCGGCGAGTTTAGGGTAACAGTAGATGGTGAAGGTCGAGTGAGAAGATCCAAGCTTATCGGAGAGCTCAAGTACGATGACCCTAGAATATTCAACCGCTCCACCTCAGTCGGGAACTTCACATCGCAGCTGGCGAAGCTTCTCAGTGTCCCACCTGGGTATGGGTCCGACTCCGGAATCATGAACAGCGGCAACTCATCCCATAGCTTCCCGCATTTCGTCGGCGAGTACCTAATCAACAAGACACTATCCAAGCCCTCAACGCCATCGCCGAGTTTCGAGGATGCGCAGCACGCACTATCAGAGTTCTACAAACGTCTCTTCACCATCCTACTCGCCCAGAACCAGGACAGGATATTTGTCCCCGAAAGCAAAGTGCGCAGATCTGAGGTTGGGGAACTCCAATCCCTGAAGCGGCGGATGTCGATGGATCCGGTGATGTTCTACATCGCGGTGGTCATACTGGGATTCCAGTTAATTGCCGGAGCTATAATCTTCGCGTCGGCGCCTAGGCGCTTCCTACCGAGGTTCCCATATAACCTGGCTTCTGAGATTAGCTTCTTCCATGCCAGTAGTGCTCTATCCGATGTTGCGGGAACTGCAAATATGAACTCTGCCATGCGCGGTAGGCATTTGAGCGGATTGGGGTGGACATATGGCTATGGGAGGTTTAGGGGATCGGATGGGAAGAGTCATGTTGGTATCGAGAGGATGAGCTTGATCAGGGATTATAAAGAGGCGATGCAAGGCCGGGAGTAGTCTCTCTTTTAGTTTATGAACTTGAATTTGATATTCAATGACAGTGTTATAGAGCCATGGGTTATGAAGTCGGCGTTTTATCAGTTGCTAGTACTATAGATTATACATCATAGGTCCTGTAAGAATCAATGAATATGAATATATTATTTTGTAACTTTATGTCTAAGAATTCTCTTGTGACCACCGAGTGAGGGAGCGTGGCAGCTCAACTGGCTGATCTTCTGCCCCATGAGCTTTCCTAAAGTGTGTTTACCAGAGAAATAACCTTCAATTGCATCAGAGGCAAGATATCCCAGCTAGAATATGCTCGAAGACTTGTAAGACACTTGTATGATTGGCGTTTTTCGGCCAGGGTTTTATTAAACTTCAACGGCAGCGATATGATTGCAGGACAAGTGACGAGTGGTGAAACGAAACACCAAGCAACTCACAACGAAAACGATCGCACACTCAAGTGCGGGGAAGGGAAATATTTTCACTAACAACCACAGGCTCACGCTCAATTCGACGGTGCTCGATGCTCTGACTAACTAACTGGCGAAGACAGGAGTATATATCATCCACAAATATCTCATATCCATGAGCCACCGTGCTACTCCATTTGAGTCTCCCCTTCCTTCATCATGATTCCCGGGCTAACAAAAGGAAAACAAACACCTTCACGCATCCGGGCTTCCAAGCTCTTTCCGGCTAACCTCACAGTACTTCCGCTTTTCTCCCGGCTTTCCCGAAAGCTGCACTATCCCCATAGTATCGAGCATTCCTACATTCGCAATGCTTTCCCGAACGTCCAAACAAACGCCCGAAGCCCAAGCGAGTCTCCGAAGCCAAACCTATGCCTGAAGCCGGAACTATATGTCCAGAACCTCAGCGCATATCCAAAGTCAAGCAAGCGCGCTCCTAGAAGCTAAATAAACACCAAAGGAAGTAGCACGAGAGTATGGCGAGCAGCACACACAATACAAGCTCAAATAATAAAACCATGTGCTATATCGCTGGTGATACCTCCTTGGAAAAGCTCTAATGGCTTTTTTTATTTTCTGGGATTTCTGGTGCCAGCTGAGCAACTCCCTTCTCGAAGTGCCTCATGAAGTGGCAAATTCTCTACCACATAGTGCACGGTTAGGTTATTCAAGTTGTTGCGGCAAGTATTCCGAGACTCTCCACAGTATAGTAGAACCTTATTAGGCTCCTCTTAGAGATGGCGGTTGGCCGGGCTAAGCAGTGGTATCTAGTAGTGCAAATCACAAGGGCTTTATGATGTAATTAATAGCATGGCCTTGGCTTACCAAGAACAACGACTACACATATGGAATTCACAATCTACCACACAAAGGACAAACAAGAATAATCTGGAAGTTGGAGAAGGAAATAGAAGCTCGGAGCAAAGTAAAGAAGATAGAGTGAAGGGAAGGGAATGGAAGGGAAGAAGAAATGAAAAGGATGGAAAAGAAGTGGAGAGGAAGCAAAGAGGGATGGAAGAGAAGAAATTAGGCAAGGTCAGATAGTGAGAGCGGGTGCACGGCAGAGGCTATCATGAAGGAAGCGATGCTGAGAGAAAAAGAAGGAAAGCAGAAGTTTCTTGGCCCACGTATTCAATGTGCCCATTTCACTGCAAGTGCGATGATACAACTAAGACTAGGGCATCCTCCTCGGATATCAATCATGCAGGTGCGCAAGCGTTCTGATTTACTTTATCTATTGTAGAAGTCCGCACTTCATCCCCTAAAAGTAACGATGGCTGTAAGTAAGGCACGAAAGTGTGGTACCATTCCTATTCAACAGATCCCTAGTAGCACCCACAGCCAGGTCGGAAAGTTGCGAGTGATGTTTCATGATCACTGCACCACCCTCTATCATTATTTAAGACTAGATCATACTATACCCCTGGAAACGATCAGGCAGCCGTAGACCGGGCCAGGCCAGGCCGCTCCCGAAATGGCCTAGGCCGATATAAGCCGAATTCGAGCGGCCTACGAAAGCCTATCAGGCCTGATAGGCGCCTATAGGCCCCGTGATTAGCGTTGGGAATAGATCACTTTAAGGGTTTCTCGCTTCCCCCCACCCCACCTCTTTCAACTTCCTCCTATTTTATTTTTTTCCTTTTTACCTTCGGTTACTGCTTCACAGACAATCACACTATGAGCGATACGCAACTCAGCAAAGTCATAACAACTCACTAAATCCCCAAGCTAATAAAGCGAAATCATTCTTGTGTTTTTAATGTTATTTTGTAATTGGAAAACATTTACGGTTAATCCTCACTGTATTGATACCCCTTATTATGTACAGTAGTCACCACATTACCGATGCACAGTTGACACACCGCAGTAGCGGTTCTCTTTTCTACGATGAATTAAATTAATTAATGTCACTAGATGATCGGGAAATATTTAATGTGAGTTTTTGCTGTGGACCTGCCTGACTGTTCGCCAAGAGCGAGCTAGCCTAGGCCATATAGGCCGGCCTATCAGGCAGCAGATACCAAGCCTATACGGCCTATAGGCGGGCCCGGCCAATCAATTTTGAAGCCTGCAGGCGCAGGCCAGGCCAGGCCTTCGAGAATTTTGCTAGGCTAGGCCAGGTTTTACTCCGGCCTGGCCTACCTGGCCCAAGCCTTCATCAGAAGAAGGGTGGAAGACCGATAACCCCTCTTCGTAATTTCCTCTATTTTTCCCACCAACCTCAGGTTGCAACATTTTAATGTTCAGACTCCTACATCCTCTATTATCAATGTGTATTTTTTAAATTTGTGATTCATCTTGACGACTTCAATAATATTATTATCAAAATTTAAGGTTACTTTGTTCTATGAAAGAATGGCCCCAGCCAGGTGGACGCCACATCACACTAGTCTTATACTCCCCAGTTCTTCGAAGTGACTAAACAGCACCCACGAGTATCTAGTCGTTGTTGTACTAGTATAATTGCAACATACAACTACAAATCAGCACAGATACCTTGTCCACCTTTGTTTACTCATATAATAATATTATTATGCAATACTGCCCTCCCATGCGCCAAATACTTCGAGGTAAAAACAGATAGTTCCAACGCTCCAAACTCCATATTTCGTTTTTTATTCCTATCGACGAGAAAAAACTTCCCGAAACTAGAATCATAAACGATCATTTGAAAAATCTCTCCCAGTCCCAGCATAAATCTCCCCAAATATCGGCTTCCCGACTCCTTCCTCACTCGAAAACGTCAAATGCCTCACCCATTGGTTTAGCTCAGGCCCCACATCCCCCCACCGCACCTTCTTCCCAGCTATCTCCTCAGAGTCCTCCCCCAAAACATGACAAGCGGCTGAAATTGCTACCGAGCAACTACCGACTGCAGTGGTCTTCGCGGCAAATTTTTTATATCCGATCCCGATCCCAGCCAGTAGGGCCACAACACCCAGCATGAGCACGAAAACGATAGCAATGCAGGAGTACCCCACACCGCTCAACATTGCCATAAAGCGATCCCCCCGCCCGAGCGGGTCCCATATGTGAATTTCCGCGAGGAATATGGATTACGAGGTGAGCCAGTGAAGGAGGCCACTGAGGGTAATTAGCGGAATGGCATAGGTGTAGGGCACCTGTAGCCAGTGTGTGGAGCGCTGGCCTGGGCGCGGAGATGTGACGCGGAGGGTGCGGTGATGGTGACTGAAGAGGGACCACTCGTGGCCCTGGAGCATACAGGTGAAGAGGGAGTTGTAAGTTAGGTAGAAGAATGAGAAGATTGTTTGTGGAAGGTTAGCAAAGAGGACCGACCGGGTCCTAGTTGACCAGGCCAGGCTGATTAGAGCGACATTGTTTACTTTGCCGAAACCTCTAGTCCACCTTTTTGCCATTTTGTTAGTATTGCGCTGGAAGGGGTATTAGGAGAGGGGGTGCCGGCTTGCATTGATTTAATGTCGGTGCTCCAGAATTGCTCCTCATAGTCCATACCCAATCGAAGTGAGACCCCAGCCGCGATGATAATTATCGAGCAAAAGAAATAACAAGTTATCCACCTTGTCTTACTAGCAATAGTCCACCATCTCTGGACCCCCCTTTTCTTCCACTGCCTCGGTCCCGTCCTCCGCCCGTCACGGCGCCACTCCCTCTCAATAAACTGTCGATCGGCAAAGCACATCCCGATTGTCGTTTGGTCCGAGTTTCTCAAAAAGGAGTCTATGGCATCACCTAGGGTAACCAGGGTAGGCTCTCGGGATCTAACGAGCACTATGACCATACAGAAAACCTTCACAAAATTGCAGCAAATAACGACTATCATGATGTCTAAGATGAAATGTACCCCGCACATCTCCACCGTCCTCTCACTCTTGCACCCCCCTATCTCTCTCTACCTCTTCCCCTGTTGTGAGATTTACTCGCCATGGAAGCCCACTCGTCACATTTGACGTTAGCTCACTAGAGTCGCACGGGAAGGAGGGCTCCAGGTAAATTCGAGGCTCGCCGGCTAGGTGGTAAGAGCACATCCAACTACTTGGCGAGATACCGAGGTTCCCAACCTGTACCATGTCCAGGATGGTGTTTTCGCGCGTGGTGTTGGAACTCTGTTTGGTGATTAGGAATAGGTTTCTATGGCTGGACACGTAGTCGTTGTTGTAGAGTTTTGTGCACTGAGAAGGTGTCAGATCTTCGTAGCTGTTTGGGTTGGCATTGTATCCCTCAAGCACCCCGTTAAACAGCTTGAAATCAGGGTACCCGTACATCATCCCCGCCAAGGAGTTAGGTGGCAGCTGGAAGTATCCGGGTAATGCCTCTGTCATATTCGAGTAGGCTCCCGGTTCAAAGTGGTTGTTGGTCACAGCCGTTACGACGAAATCATACCCCGCTACCGAAGTATATACTGCAGAGTTATACCTACAATTTTGCAATCAGCTAGGACTCGAGCAGGAACGGCAATATAAGAATACAGCAAATGCAAGGGAATACTCGTAAGCCCAATAAAAATCCACAGCAAGGTCCTCTCGAGCTTAATCCTAAACAGATTCCTAACACTCGGAACCCCAATGTCCATCCATCGTCTCCTGGCATGTGCTGCATCAATCTCACTCCGTGTCGGTGCTGCAAGACATTGCTGGGTATAATTACTTCCGGACAACAATAAGGTGGAAAGGGCATTTATCCCAAGGTGTAGCCACAACCCAATCGTCTTACTCTTGTCACAACTCCCGGAATATAGGGTTCCGGTTCCTCCGACCATCCAGTACTCCGGATTCGTGGCAGCATATATCGTCAAACCGATGTTTATAAAGAGAACAACTATGGCAGAAGTGGCACAGGCTAAGACACCAGTGTGCCAGCCCGTGAACCAAACTGGCTTCCATGTTGATGAGACAGATTTCGACCGTTCTTGAGTCAATTCAGAATCCAGAGTTGATAATTCCATCGAAGGGGATCCTCCTTCCATTTCTCTGTCGCGGTTATCCTCGCCGAGAAACACAGCAGCCATTTTGATAACTTCTCTCTGGGATTCGCCCTTCTCTGACCAGCAACTAGATAGACGATTATCTTGTATTGTGAAAGAAAGGAAGTCCCTCCTAAGGCTCAAGAGAAGTTTAGGAGGGGATTAGTTATGTGTATTTGAAGCCGCCATTATTCTCCAGGATTATAACTTTCCACAGTGCGGTCGTTGAGATACACTAGAGTGCCTGCCCCTGCTTTAGGCTAGGGGCTCCCAACACGGGGGTTTTAAAAAACATATGGCTAATCATCAGTGCGTCCCCCGCGCGCGCGTAGACAAAATTACACCTTCGAGGCTCAAGCGCCTCTCACCTGTACGAGTATAAGCTGTAGGATATGATTTGTTAAGATTTTATAGAAGAAAGGGGTAAGGGTTTCCGTGATGTCCTAGTTTTAAGTTTAGGCTAATATGATGGGCGATTCCCGCAAGCCTGTACAGAATTGGGGGATTTCTTCCCCTATACAACTAACAATAGTAGGATTGAGCGCCTGCACCATGGAGGGTTATTTGAAGAGGAGCGCTCCTACAAAATAGAGGTACCACAACGAATTTCGTCATCCCTTCTTAGGGACCATATGCCTTAATACTAAACTTCGAATGAGCGGTGAGGGTATAAGTGCTACCTCTCAAAGCTAAATCACTTGCGAGATGACGCCTCTAATAAACTCTAAGCTCTCCAACCATTTCTTGGTCAAAGTAGCAAAAACTGGGACTCCGACCACCCCACGATTAGGAATCAAGCCCAGAAATATTTCCAGGAGAAGGGTACATCGTTATGGTCAAGATCCTGAGAGACCGGCATCCAGGACCCAATACCGAGCACCCCTCGTGAGAAATTGCACACCTTCAGTAGCACCGCACCGCCACAGCTCCCGCTTTCGACTTTTCCAAGCCCTCGGTAAGTGTATCGCATCAATTCATCATCCCAATTGCAGCCCGTAAGAAATCTATCCACCCGCCATTCTACCGGTCGCTGTCCCAAAGTGCCTGCAGCGTAGTAATGCAAAACCACCATGCCTGGTGCCTAGCAAGGTCGGCCACCCCACCTCTAGAAACACTGCATATGTATGTCCCATAACCGCATAACAATGGACACTCTGTCTGAAAAACCTCTTTGAAGGGCCAATGAAGGCTCTGTTGTTTGACCCCTGTCGCGGTATGGCACTCAAGTATCACGCCGGTAGTCCGATACAGCACAAAGTCTTCACCCTAGTCATCCTCTGTACTCTACTCATGTAACGGAATCTGCCTATTGTTCTCACTACTGTACCTACCTGATGTTGGATGTTTCCTATTTAGGTTCTACAATAGTAGCGCTGTTCTTTTTACCTTGTACTTTCCTTATTTGTTATAGTTTCCTATTGGGTTATTTATTCCTAAGTTCGCTT